>ENA-OWPI01000500-OWPI01000500.1-marine-metagenome-genome-assembly--contig:-NODE-500-length-53935-cov-13.041275_pt1 | contig 53935 bp, 51 predicted proteins | sample MGYA00238138_ERZ651775 | MGnify/ENA primary metagenome ERZ651775 (study PRJEB26906, sample SAMN06265043) | marine metagenome | isolation source: Helgoland LTER site | place: Germany:Helgoland, sampling...
GGTGACCAGTGAGCGCCCATAAAGATGCCAGTACCTGCCGTGATCATCAGCACACACCCGATCGGGGTGCGCACCTGATTCATGGCGGCCGTGACGCTCCACGGGGGTGAGACCGGAGAGGAGGGCGCAGCAGTCACGGGGCCACCGCATGAGCCAGTACCTCGGAGCCGAGTTCATGGCCATCGGCAGTGAGGCGTCTGACGGTTACCGAGAAACCATCAATATTCGTGCCGTCAGCAGTGGCACGAATGCGGCCATCTTGCTCGACCCACTCGAACTCACCTAGATCTCGGGCTAGTTGAGCGGCACTATCCTCGGTGGGCGATCGGAGGAGCCCGTCGACCTGGTCAGTCGTTGAGATGGGGAGTCGTACGTCGACAACATCGTCGTTGTAGGTGGCGGTCACGACCACCGAGCGAGACCCCGCAAAATCGACCGAGGAGAACATGGCGAAGCCGCTGCCAGCCTGGCGGTCAGCATTGACGGTCGTCATCAAGGTGGCCTGGGCAGCGATGGCGACCAACAGCACGAGTATGGGCACCGCGCGTAACAATGCGAGATGCGAACGTAGGCGAGGCGCCGCTGCCCGGTCGGCGGTCGAGTTTGCTGCCGGTTCAGCACTCATTGATGGCACCCGTTCTTCGTCGGCGTGTGAGCACTGAACTTGAGGGTGGGAGCCCGTTCCTTGTGCTCACTTGGCGGTTGCGCCTCACCGGAAAACGCCACCAGGGTGCCGTCGACTCTCGGGCACGGGCAGAGTTAGAGAGTTGACGACACCCTGGCAGCGGGTAAGAAGAGAGAACTCCCCTCACCTGCTTCTAGCAACACTGTCACGGGCTGCACCAAGAATGTCAAGCTAAACATGATCGTGACATACCCAAAATTCGGGATCAATTGTCGCAAGTTCGCATCGCGTGTCAGACGCGAAGTATCAAGGCATCGCCTTGGCCGCCACCGCCGCACAAGGCGGCCGCACCAAGGCCACCGCCACGGCGACGTAGTTCGTGGGCCAGCGTGAGAACGAGTCGATTTCCTGATGCGCCGATCGGATGCCCGAGGGCAACAGCGCCACCATTTACGTTGACGTCGTCGAACGAGATACCAAGCTCGTCGATCGATGCGGCTGCCACTGCCGCGAACGCTTCGTTGATTTCGTAGAGCGACAGATCTGACTGGCTGACGTCGTCGGCCCGGGACAGCGCTGCGGCAATCGCTTGTGATGGCTGGGTGAGCAGTGAGCAATCTGGTCCAGCAACTTGGCCGTAGGACACAAGTTCGGCGAACGTGTCGACGCCTAGCTCCTGGGCCTTCGCTGCCGACATGATCACGGTCGCCGAAGCGCCATCGCTGATCTGCGATGCGTTGCCCGCAGTGATGTTGCCTGACGCAGTGAATGCAGGACGGAGGCTGCCGAGTGATTCCATGGTGGTTGCGGGGCGGATGCCTTCGTCGTCGGCAACCACGATCGGGTCGCCGCGGCGTTGTGGTACCGAAACGGCAGCGATTTCTTCGGCAAGTGTGCCGTTCTTCTGTGCGGCTGCCGCCCGGGCATGTGATGCCTGGGCGATTTCGTCCTGCATAACCCGGTCGAAGCTGGTGCTGGCCACGTAACGGTCAGTTGCGGTGCCCATCAACTCATGTTCGAGTGAGCAGAAGAGGCCGTCGTGGTTGAGTGAGTCGACGGCGCTCTGATCGCCGAGCTTCCAGCCACCTCGGGTACCGGTGAGCAGGTGGGGTGCATTTGTCATGGATTCCATGCCGCCAGCAACGACGATGTCGGCATCGCCGGCCATGATCATGCGCCATGCCAAGTAGATCGCGTTCATGCCGCTGAGGCACACCTTGTTGATGGTGGTCGACGGGACCGATAACGGGATGCCTGCATGGTTTGCGGCTTGGCGGGCGGTGATTTGTCCTGCACCAGCTTGCAGCACCTGGCCCATGATGACGTAGTCAACATCGCTGGCGGCGACGTTTGAACGCTCAAGTGCGGCGGCTATCGCATGGCCACCGAGTTCGGCTCCACTGAGGCTGGCGAAGCCGCCTGAGAGCCTACCGATGGGGGTGCGTGCACCGCCGGCGATCACTGTCTTGGTCATGATTGGTCTCCTTCGTCGTTGATGTTTTCCATAACGTCGTCTAAGACGCCATCAAGCAGATCATTTGCGTTATCCGAGAACATTGGTTGGTCGTCGAGGTCCAATGCAAAAAGTGACATGGTTCCATCGGAAGGCAGGACGGTCCGTGAGGCCGAAGTAGGTGCTGCCTGACCGGCAGGATCGGTGTACACCTTCGGGATACTGGCTGAAGGCGCAGCGCTGGCGATCGATGCCGCCGTCGCAGCCTCGGCAAGACGTTGGGCAGCTAGATCACTTGCCGTGCTGAGTTGTTCGGCGGCCTCGGCTTGGCGGGAGGTCAATCGCTGCGCTGCTTCGAGTTGCGCCACTTGCTGTCGTCCCGCTGCGACGAGGTGGTTGCTGGCCTCGCGTTGTTCCGTAGCCAACTTTTGGGCAGTTGCAAGTTGCACCGTGGCCTGCTCGTTCGCCAACGCGAGATAGTCGGCTGCTTCGCGTTGTTCTGAGGTGAGTTTCTGAACGACCTGGAGTTGTGTGGTTTGTTGTTGGCCGGTGGTGGCGAGGTGTTCGGCTGCTTCGCGTTGTTCGGTGGTGAGTTTCTGAACGATCTCAAGGTGTGACGTCATCGAACGTTGATCACTCGTAAGCCGCTCAAGGAGTGCTCGTTGTTCTGCGGCGCTGCTGCTGGCGTCGGTTCGTTGGCTGGCCGCCGCTGCGAGAGCCGCTGCGTGTTCGGCAGACATCTGCTGGGCTGCAGCTAGCTGCGAGGACGCTTCCGATAGTTGCGATGTGGCCTCGACCTGGGCTTCCTTCATGAGTGATGTCGCCGCAGTGAGCTCTGCGAGCATGTCATGCAACTGATCTTGGAGCGCTGCGAGACGTGGTTCGCGATCCTGGAGTGCGGTGGTGAATTCAGCAAGTTCGACCCGACCCTCGGGTAGTGCCGACTGCAGGCTGCGGAGTTGGGCCGCGATCCGATCAAGGAAGGAACGAACCTCGCCTTGGTGATAGCCATCAACGCTGGGGGTGAACGCTCGATGGGCGATCTCGTCAGGAGTCAGGCCCATACAGAATCAACTCTTTCAATGGACGTCATAAGGTTGATCCTGCGATGCTAGCGACCGCATCGTCCTACCGAAGGAACCACCATGCAGGTCCACCTGATCGATGGCACATACGAATTGTTCCGTTACCACTTTGCGCCGGGTGGCGGACACATCACTGCGTCCGGCCAGGAGGTTGGAGCGACACGTGGTGTCTTGCGCTCGATGCTGTCCATGGTGCGCAACGAGGGGGTGACCCATATCGCGGTTGCGACCGACAGTGTGATCGAGTCGTGGCGTAATGACCTCTACGAGGGATACAAGAACGGCGAAGGTGTTCCCGAGGAACTCATGTCGCAGTTCCCGCTCATCGAAGAAGGCCTGGCACTCGCTGGTTTCAAGGTCTGGCCAATGATCGAATACGAAGCCGACGACGGCATGGCCGCAGGTGCAGCCATGGCGGCTGCCGACGAACGAGTCGAGCGAGTATTTATCTGCACCCCCGACAAGGACCTTGCGCAGTGTGTGACGAGCGATGGCCGGGTCGTGCAGTTCGACCGGCGCCAGCAGATACTTCGCGACGAAGCCGGCGTGATCGAAAAGTGGGGCGTGAAGCCCGAATCGATCCCCGACTACCTAGCGCTCGTTGGCGATACCGCCGATGGATTTCCCGGGCTCCAGGGTTGGGGCGCCAAGTCAACGGCCACCCTGCTGGCTCGATACGTTCATCTCGAGAACATCCCTGCTGATCCTGCCGACTGGGATGTAAAGGTGCGCAGTGCGGCCAAACTCTGCGCCACCTTGGTCGAGCATGTCGAAGATGCCTTCCTCTTCCGCCGCATCGCCACCGTCGCTACCGAAGGCCCCGAGGTCGGTGATGTGGACAGCCTGCTCTACGAAGGACCAAAACCCGGCTGGGAAGAGTTCTGCGAACGCATCGACGGCCAGTCCCTCCTCCGCTAGCCAATTGTTACTTCCCCAGGGGGACATAACAATTCGTTCGCAGACACAAGCGCAACTAGGTTGCGTAGATGAGTGAGATTGAGGCGTTCACGATCGCGGCGACTGATGAACAGCTAGCTGATCTAAGGCAGCGGCTGAGCAACACCAGGTGGCCCGAGGCAGAGTTGGTCGAGGATTGGACGCAGGGCATCCCGCTGTCGTACGTGCAAGAAGTCTGCGAGTACTGGGCTAAGGACTATGACTGGCGGGTGCGCGAAGCGTTGCTGAATCGGTTCGACCATTTCCGCACCCAGGTCGACGGCCTAGGTATTCACTTCATCCACCAGCGCAGCCCCCATCCCGAGGCCCGGCCGCTGTTGATCACCCACGGCTGGCCAGGGTCGATAGTTGAGTTCCACAAGGTCATCGAACCACTTGTCGACCCGGTGGCCTACGGCGGCGATGCGGCCGACGCCTTTCACGTGGTGGCGCCATCACTGCCTGGTTTTGGTTTCAGCGACAAACCGACCGAGACGGGATGGGGGGTCGAGAAGATTGCTACGGCATGGGGCCATCTCATGGCAAAGCTTGGCTACGACACCTATCTCGCGCAGGGCGGCGACTGGGGCTCGGCGGTCACGGGTGCAATCGGCGCTCTTGATCCAGATCACTGCCTCGGCATCCACCTGAACATGCCATGGGTTGGTCCCGACATGGCCAATAAGGACAACTGGACCGACGAAGAAAAGGACGGCATGGCCGCCCTGAAGTTCTATAACGACTGGGACAGCGGCTATTCCAAACAACAGGCCACCCGCCCCCAGACCGTGGCCTACGGCTTGGCTGATTCACCGAGTGGCCAGGCCGCATGGATCCTCGAGAAGTTCTACGCCTGGACCGACAACAACGGCAGTCCCGAAGACATCTTGAGCCGCGACGAACTGCTCGACAATGTGATGATCTATTGGCTTACCCAGACGGCAGCCTCGTCGGCTCGCCTGTACTGGGAGAGCTTCGGCAAGACTCGCCCCGGCGATGTGCACATCCCCATGGGTGGGTCCATCTTCCCCAAAGAAATCATGCGGCCATCACAGCGGTGGGCCGAGAAACGGTTCAAGAACATCGTCCACTGGAACCGTCTCGACAAAGGTGGCCACTTCGCAGCCTTCGAACAGCCCGAGCTCTACCTGAACGAGATCCGCACCTGGGCCCGCCTCGTGCCTCGCCCCTAGGGTCGAGCAGCCTGCTCTGAGTCGAAGCTTGCGCGGTGTCGGCTGGCTCGTCGTGTCACGGAGGGTCTGACCCCGCGTGACGGAGGGTCTGACCCCGCGTGACGCGGGTGGCGGGCCGTTGGGTTACGCGCCTTCGTTGGGCTGCCCGGTTACGAACTGAGGGAGGTCGCTGGAACGGTGTGTGCGAAGCGCTCGCAGAGCATCGTCGATTGTTGACGCACCCTGGATGATCGGACGGTTCTTCCGGGTGAGAACTCCACCCGAAGTGGCCTTGTCGAGCAAGGCGTGAGCGCCGTCCCAAAAACCATCTTCATCGAGCAAAACGACGGTCTTTGCCCGCCCACCTGCGTGCAGGCCGAGCTGCGTCCACGTGGCGGCTTCGAAGACCTCTTCGAAGGTGCCGAGTCCGCCCGGCAGGCCAATAAAGCCGTCGCTGAGTTCATACATGCGAGCTTTGCGTTGGTGCATGTCGGCAACAACCTCGAGCGTGGTTACTTCGTCTTCGGGAATCCCATTTGTGAACAGCCCGCCAGGGATTACCCCGATGACTTCACCGCCAGCTTCCATGGTTGCTTGGGCCACCGCTCCCATGAGCCCGCTGTGCCCGCCGCCGTAGATCAGTGTCAGGCGCTCATGCGCGAATCGTTGCCCGACTCTTTGAGCTAGGTCGATGTATGCGGGGTCTGCGTCGTTGCTTGATGCGCAAAACACCGCAACGCTGTTGAGCTTTGTCACTGCCTCGAACCCTAACGTCGATCCGGGGCGTGCGAGACGGTTCACGTTGTGTATCGGAGGTCCGCGATGAGGCAGAGCGAAATGCGGCCGGATCCCGCCGACAATCTGAGAAACGAGGGCACTACTCGCCAGCGGCATGGCTGGCCTATCCTCTCGGTATATGTCTGAACGCACCATGCAGGACCGGCTCGACGAACTCGAGTCGCGCCGCGATCAAGCCATACATGCAGGATCAGAGCGTTCGGTCGCTCGCCAGCACGACAAGGGCAAGCTGCTTGCACGCGAGCGCATTGACTATCTGCTCGACCCGGGATCGTTCCACGAGGTTGACATGTTGGCTCGCCATCGTGCACCCGCCGAAGCGGGCCTGCCAGATCGTCCGTACACCGATGGTGTCGTGACTGGCTGGGGCACTGTCGACGGCCGCAAGATCTTCGTGTATTCACAGGACTTCACCGTGATGGGTGGAGCTCTCGGCGAGGTATTTGCCGAGAAGACCCAGAAGATCATGGATCTGGCTATGTCGGTTGGCGCACCGATTGTGGGCCTCAACGATGGTGCAGGCGCCCGCATCCAAGAAGGCGTCGTCGCCCTCGACGGCTACGGCGGCATCTTCCGTCGTAATGTCGCCGCCTCAGGTGTGATCCCGCAGATCAGCGTGATCCTCGGCCCATGTGCCGGTGGCGCGGTGTACAGCCCGGCAATGACCGACTTCATCTTTATGGTGCGCGAGAAGTCGCACATGTTCATTACCGGTCCCGATGTGGTCAAGACCGTGACTGGCGAAGAAGTCACGCTCGAGGAACTCGGCGGCGCCGGCAGTCACTCGTCAAAGTCCGGCGTAGCGACCTATGTCGGTGATTCCGAAGAAGAGGTGCTGGACTCGGTCAAGGTCCTGCTCGGGTTCTTGCCATCGAACAACCTTGAGAACACGCCGGTCTTTGAGCCCAAAGACGACCCCGAACGTTCGTGCGTCGAGTTGCGCTCGATCATGCCTGAGTCATCGAGCTTGCCCTACGACATGATCAAGGTCGTCGAATCTGTCGTCGACGATGGCGACTTCATGGAGTACTTCCCTCATTGGGCCAAATCGATCGTGTGTGGCCACGCTCGAATGGGCGGCCGTACCGTGGGCATCGTGGCAAACCAGCCAATGATCTTGGCCGGCGTGCTCGACATCGAGTCCTCATCCAAGGCTGCTCGGTTCGTGCGCACCTGCGATGCGTTCAACATCCCACTCATCACCTTGATCGACGTGCCCGGTTTCCTGCCTGGTGTTGACCAGGAATACGGCGGCATCATCCGCCATGGGGCCAAGCTGCTCTACGCCTACTGCGAAGCAACCGTGCCTCGTATCTCTGTTGTGACCCGCAAGGCCTACGGCGGTGCGTACGTGGTGATGGACTCAAAGTCGGTCGGCTCCGACCTGACCTTCGCGTGGCCAACCGCTGAACTGGCGGTGATGGGCCCTCAGGGCGCCGTCGAGATCGTGAACCGGCGAGAGCTCAGCGAACTCGGCACCGACGCAGAACGCGCCGCTCGCAAGGACGAACTTGTCGACGAGTACATCGAGCAATACGCCAACCCGTACATCGCTGCCGAACGTGGTTACGTCGACGAAGTCATCGACCCCGCCGACACCCGACGCAAGATCATCGCCGGCCTCGACATGCTCATCACCAAACGCGAAGAACAACCCCGCCGCAAACACGGCATCGTCCCGCTGTAATGCACCGCTCCGCTCGGGCCGACGTTCGTCGGACATGGTGTCAGGTCTGCTGGGTCGCTCCGTCCCTCCGCTCTGCCCACTCCTCCGTCGCTCCGACTCTGTCTGAGAAGGTCTCCTCATGAAGATTGAAGTTCAGGGGAGTCCGTCTGACGACGAAGTGGCTGCAATCGTGGCCGCTATTGAACTGTCGTGGCCAAAACCAGCGAGTGGCATCGCCGCCCGCGAACCGCAGTCCACGACCTGGCGTTACGCGGGCCGCTGGTGGCAAGACGGCCGTCTGCCACCGCGCTGGTAACCAACTGCGCTCAAGTGCGACTTAGCCGGTCGCTTAAGAGCCGGTTCCTGCAGCGGAGTGTGAGGCAGTTACGCGAGCCCTAAGAGCGCTCGATCTCACCACTCATCCAGTCGCGGATAGCTAGGAGCGTGCGCAGGCTGATGCCGGCCGGGTCGGCCTCGGGGCAAGGCGCCCCAGCATGTGAAGCCCGGGGTTACTTGTCGGCGACTTCGGTGCGGTCTTGGCGCCATTCACTAGCCTGCTCAATAGCTTCACGGGCCTGGTCCAGGACCTCGGCGCCGTCAAAGCCGTTTGCTGGGTAACAAGCGATCCCAGCCCACACAGTGACATCGTCAATCTGTTCGCCAAGACGACGACGGATGCGCTCTACCGTCCAGATAGCGCCGTTTTCGGGAGTGTCTTCGAGCAGTATGGCGTAGCGGCCGTTGTGCAATCTGCACAGGGTGTCGGCGTCTCGTAAGGTTTCACGCACGACGTCGGCGGCGATGGTGGCGTCGATGGCAGGAGCTGTGCCGGTTGGGTCGTGCACGGCTTCGAGCAGGATGAGCGCCAACGGACGAAGGTGACGGCGAGCGGCAGCGACTCGGGCTTCGAGTGTGATCACGAAGTAACGCTCGCCGAGCAGGCCGGTCACTGGGTCGGCGAGGTCAGATGTGTCGCTGATATCGAGGCCTGTCAAGTCGCCACCAGGCGTGCGGATGGTGTTGATGGGGGCAGGCTTCTCGCCGGTAATTCGCTTGGTGATCGAGTCGGCCATAGCGGTTGATTGGAGCCGGGTTAGTTCCTTTTCGACCTTGAGCAAGCGTTCATTCTGTGAGTCATAGTTGCCGTTTACCCATACGACAACTGCAGCAAGGATCGCGGCAATGGCGGCAGCGATGAGTCCAAGCGAGGGGATTTCACTAACCAGACCGATCACTGAGACAACGACCGCGACTACGGCAAGTGCAGCCGCAAGCAGGCCAGGCAGTGACGGAGCCCTGTCCTGTGATGGTGTGTTTTCGGTCATTGCAGTGCTCCCATGAAGGACGAGGAGGTCTTCCCGTCGGCATTTACCGTATTCGATTAAGGAATTGCTCGGCTTTCCCGAGCGAATGTTTCCCTGAAAGAATTGCGAGCGAGGAACCAGTGCATGATAGCGCTATCCCTAGCCGCTCAAGATACTCAATTCGCGTGATCTCGTGCACACCGAGGGTTGCAAGATGGTCGGTCGCCCATTGGACATCGAGCAAAACTGCGCCGCAATGTTCCAAACCGCTCACCAATGCGACCAGCGCTACCTTCGATGCATCGGTAGCGACCTGAAACATTGACTCGCCTGCAAAGAGGCCGTTGATCTGTACGCCGTACAACCCGCCCACGAGGTTGCCGTCGTGCCACGTTTCGACGCTATGCGCCCATCCGAGTACATGCAGCCGTTCGTAGGCCTCGATGATCGCCGGCGAGATCCATCCGCCATCTCGGGGCAACGATGCACACGCTCGGATCACCTGATCAAACGCGGTGTTCACCGTCACTTGATAACGCCGACACGATCGACGCAAGCTGCGCGATACCCGAAGATCGGTGAAGTCGAGTACGCCTCGTTTAGGCGGTGACCACCAGCCGACCATGTTCCCATCATCGATCGGCATCGGGAACATGCCGTTGCGGTAGGCGTGAATCAGCGTCTCGGGTTCAAGGTCCGCACCCACGGCCACCACGCCATTGGGGTCTGCCTGATCTGGATGAGGGAACTCCCAAGGTGTCGGCGGCAGCGGACTAGGACTCGTCATTGGGTTACCGTCATGTCGTGCAGGAACAGGACACGCTGGTCGGCAATGCAGAAGTGCAAGCGTCGATTCGGCGACTTGTTGATCGGCTGGGTGTGGTGTGTGTCGAAAGCACATCCCGGTGGCGGTCGATCGTGGACCAGCTCGACTTCGGATCCACGAACGAACAATCTGCTGTGCTCGGAACAACTCCGACCATTGTTGTGGTCGGGTTGCCTGCGGACGTCTTGAAGCATGCTCGTCACGCGACCGACGCGTTTGGATTCGTCATGCCGGTCGCCCGGATCGCCAACCACCGGCTTTCCATACCGATCGCCCGGATGGCCAAGCTCCAGATTACCGAGCCCCGCATCGCCGGGTTGGGGCAACAGGCACGTTCGTGGCGCGACGATGCAACACTTGATCTCTGGCATGCGGGGTGGGCGCCGCTCAACATCGATCGATTGCTGGTCACGACGAGGGATGCAACGATCGAATATGCCATCGGCGACGTTCGTCTGATTCCCGGGGTGCAGATTCCGAACGGCTAGTTCTCGATGATGCGGACCGAGTTGATGACGACGGTGTCGCCTTCGCCGGTCACGGGAATCAGATCGAGTGCGGGAGCTTCGTCGGCAATCTCGCCGAAGATGGTGTGAATGCCATTCAACCAATCGGTGGCCACCGTGGTGACAAAGAACTGGCTTCCATTGGTATCGGGGCCGCTGTTCGCCATGGCGAGTTGGCCGCGTTTATCGAAGAGGCGGCCCGACTCGAATTCGTCGGCGAAGGAGTAACCAGGTCCGCCAGCCCCTGAGCCGGTGGGATCGCCGCCTTGGGCCATGAAATCTTCCATAACCCGATGGAATGTGAGACCGTCGTAGAAGCCGTCACGAGCCAGGGCCACGAAATTGTTGACAGCGAGTGGCGCTTCGTCGGCGAACAAGGTCAAACGAATCGGCCCGACTGAGGTATCGATCACTGCGGCGTAACTCTTAGTTGGGTCAATGAGCATGCCGGGGGCGGCGTCGTAGGCGTCGTTGCGGGCCTCTGGTTCGACCAGTGACAGGGCGCCTGTGCCTGCGAATGGCTCGAAGTCGTCGGGAACCGATGACGCAAGCACGATCTCAGGGACCGGTGTGGGTTCGCCTTCGGCCACCGGTGCTTGGGGGATTGTCACGGTGTCGGGGGCGTCGTCGCCGCCGAGAACGTTGAAGAGCACGATGATTGCGATCAGTGCCGCCACGACTGCGGCGATCTTGCCGAACTTTTTGGTCGACTCCTCGCGGGTTTCCTTGGCCTCCTCGGCCTCTACTTCGGCCAAGCGAGTCTTTCGATTTGCCTTCTGGCGCTCACGTTTTTCGGTTCCCATATCCCGGAAATCTACCCGCTTCTCGCTTTCGGGCGGGCGCAGTTGACGCAATCGGGCAGGAAGTCTGGGGTGGCTCGAATATCCTGCTGGCCGTGGCTCTGTATGTACAGAAGTTTGGTGGCACCTCGGTGGCCGACCCCGAACGCATTAGCGAGGTCGTCGATCATGTACGACGCACCGTTGCTCGCGGGGACCAGGTCGTCATGGTGGTCAGCGCGATGGGCAAAGAAACCGACGAGTTACTTCGACTCGCTAACGAGGTTTCCGACGTGCGCCCTGGTCGCGAGATGGACATGTTGATCACTGCTGGTGAGCGTAAGGCGGTTGCTCTGGTGGCCATGGCACTTCACGGTGCCGGTATCCCGGCTGACTCATTTACCGGTAGCCAAGCGGGCATCATCACCGACACCACCCACGAGAACGCCCGCATCGAAGAGGTCATGGCCGACCGAATCAAGGAATCGTTGGCCGCCGGCTCGGTGCCGGTCGTGGCTGGCTCGCAGGGAATGTCGACCGACAAGGAAGTCACGTTTCTTGGTCGTGGTGGCAGCGACACCACCGCAGTTGCACTTGCCCACCGGCTCGAAGCCGACGCATGCGAGCTCTACACCGATGTGCCGGGTGTGTTCACGACCGACCCCCGTCTGGTCACGAACGCCCGCAAGATGACACATCTGAGCTTCGACGAACTCTTGGAAATGACTGCTTGCGGCTGCCCGAAACCAGCTATGCGTTCAGTTGAATATGCACACCGTCACGGTGTTGCACTGCACATTCGATCAGCCTTCACCTGGGAACAGGGCACGTGGGTTAACGAGGAGGGCTCGATGGAACGAGCAATAGTCACTGCGGTAGTTCACGACATGAGCGAGGCCAAGGTCACGATCTCGCACGTGCCCGACGAGCCGGGCATCGCCGCCCGCTTGTTCCGCACACTGGCTGACGAAGACGTCAACGTCGACATGATCGTGCAGAACGTGAGCAATGAAGGTGTCACCGACATTTCCTTCACCGTGCCGATGTCGCAATTAGACGGTGCGGTTGCCGCCGCCAACGGGCTCGGCATCGGCCAAGTTACGAGCGACGACAAGATCGGCAAGATCAGCCTGATCGGCGCTGGCATGAAGTCAAACCCTGGTGTTGCTGCCCAGATGTTTGAGACGCTGGCCGAGAATGGCATCAACATCCAAATGTTGTCGACGTCTGGTATCCGTATCAGTGCGATTGTCGACGCGGCACGAACAGAAGATGCCGTCAATGTGCTTCACGCTGCATTTGAACTGGACCGTCCGGTTTTCTAGGCGTCCAACGGATGTGCACGTGGTGCACGTCCATTCTGGCGAAACCCCCGTCGTTGTAGCGAAATGCGAGCTTGCCGGAAGACCTGCGGCGGTAGTCTTACCCGCATGAATATCGGAATTGTTGGAGCCACGGGTCAGGTCGGTGGCGTCATGCTGTCGATACTGGCCGAACGCGACTTTCCCGTCGACGAACTGCGCCTGTTTGCATCGGCTCGTTCGGCAGGTCGCACGATCGAATGGAATGGTCGAACCATCACCATCGAGGATGCTTCGACCGCTGATTACACCGGGTTAGACCAGGTGCTTTTCTCAGCTGGTAAGGAAACGTCTCTCGCGCTTGCCCCCAAAGTTGCTGCTGCCGGCGCCATCGTGATCGACAACTCCTCGGGCTGGCGGATGGACCCCGACGTGCCGCTGGTGGTCGCCGAGGTCAACCCTCATCACCTCGACAACATCTCGAAGGGGATCGTCGCGAACCCGAACTGCACGACCATGGCAGCCATGCCGGTGCTGAAGCCGCTGGCTCTCGCAGCTGGCCTGAAACGACTGGTGGTCAGTAGCTACCAGGCGGCATCGGGCTCAGGTCTTGAAGGTGTCGACGAACTCGCAGCGCAACTCGAGGCAGCGGGTGATCATTCTCGCCAGTTGACCTACGACGGCACCGCTGGCGACTTCCCCGAGCCCAAGAAGTTTGCCGCGACTCTTGCTTGTAATGTCGTGCCCATCTGCGGAGCGGTTGTCGACGATGGGAGCCTCGAAACCGACGAAGAGCAGAAGCTGCGCAACGAGAGCCGCAAGATTCTTGATCTTCCTGGCCTCCAAGTCAGCGCAACCTGTGTGCGTGTGCCGGTGTTCACTGGCCACTCGCTGGTGATCAATGCTGAGTTCGAGAACGAGATCACACCCGAGCAGGCGACCAAGATCCTTGCCGATGCTCAGGGTGTTGTGCTCGACGAGTTGCCCACGCCACTCAAGGCCGCAGGTATCGATCCAACGTTGGTCGGCCGCATCCGCCGGGACCCTTCGACCAAGAATGGGCTGGCCATGTTCTTGTCTAGCGACAATCTCCGAAAAGGTGCCGCACTGAATACCGTGCAAATCGCCGAGGTCATCGCTTCCCGCTAAACCTCGGTTTGGCGCGAGACTGTCGGCATGGAAATTGCTGAGTTTCAAGCGTTGATGGAAACGCTGTACGGAGAAGACGATCGCGCTCGGGGTATGCCTTCCACGGTTGCCTGGTTGTGCGAAGAAGTCGGTGAGCTGGCCCAGGCGGTTCGCAAGGGCACCAAGGAACAGCAACTCCACGAGTTGGGTGATGTATTGGCTTGGTTGTCATCGCTCGCCAATCAGCTTGACCTGTCCCTAGTCGATGCGGCGAACCGTTACGTCACCAACCCGCCCTGACGTAGATGGGTGTGGAACGCTGGTAGATAGATTGCCTTTGTGGATCGCGAACTCACACAGGACGAGCTACGAGACGCTGCTGGCGGCGACCTATCGGTTTTGGCCATCCTGATGCTGATCGGTTCGGTCAGCTTCGCTGCGCTCAATATGTGGGTCGGCACGATGGGATGGATTGCGGCCGCACTCGCCGTGTCGTCGACCCTGCTGTGGACGACAGGCCTGCTTCGTCGCAGCGCCACGATCGCCGCCTTCGTGAAGATCGGTTTCGGTTTCAGCGGATTGGCTGCACCTGCGGTTGCCATTGTGGGTGTGCTGCTGGCACTTGTGGGCGATTATCGCTGGGGTTGGGCAGTAGTTGCTGGAGGGGTCGTGTATTTCTTCTTCTCGTTGCTGGGCCTCGAAATTATTGAACGGGCCCAGGAAACCGGCGCGATCGAGCGGTTCGAGCTCTAGCTGTTGGGGTGACTGGCTTCGCCGCCATCTGGTGCGATCTGGGCCCAACGCAATGCATACATCATCGTGGTCATTGCTGGCCGTAACACGAACGGATCGATACCAGGAGCGACCGGTAGCAACAGCATCGATCGGGCCCACCGGGGCAACATGGCGACCGCCGAGCTGAAGATCAACCCATAGAAGGGGAGCACCCCGATGGGTAATGCTGGTGCAAAAAGAAACCGGGTGGCGTCGCGGCATTCTTTCGATGGCGCCAATTCGCTTCGATACGAATCAAGCACGGCTGCCAGTTCGGCACGCGATTGTGGGGCGTTGTCCACGCCAAGCGCGCTGCCGATAATGCTCATATCGGCCACGTAACGGTCGCACTCGTGGGGTGAGAGTCTCGTGCCGCCGTACTTCTGATGGGCGGTCAGGAAGCTGTCGATCTCGCTCGCATGCACCCAACCAAGCAGACGCGGATCGTCGGCCCGGTAGATGGTCCCATCAGGCATGGTGCCCTCGACGCGGCTGTGGATCGACCGCACCAGATTGATGGCCTCGTTCGCTTCGGCACCCGTGCCGTAGGTGGTCTTTCCCAGAAACGACGCTGTTCGTTGCAGCCGACCGAGCGGATCATGTTCGTAGTCGCTGTGTTCTGCCACACCCCGCATAGCGACCGGATGGAGTGTTTGGAAGAGAAGTGCTCGGACGCCACCGACGAACATCGCGGGGTCAGCATGCACGGTGCGCACCGGACTGTCTGCTGCGATTGGATTCGGGTCGTCAAGATCCCAGGTGGTGACCGGCGCGGTGGGGCTCTCTCCGATGACAAGTTTGCGCACAGTGGCAGAAATTTTTTGGCGAACAAAGTCGGCGGTCATGCACCGAAGGTATGGCCTCACGGCACTAGGCGCGCCGTCTAACGGGACACTTCTCTGGCCAAGGTGGGACTGTTCTGTGACACACATGCTTGCTCGCTCTCATACGTGTTTGTGTGTGCAGAGGCTTCTGCGGCTCCGCCGACCTGGTGGTGCCACAGTCGTATCAGTAAAGAAGCAGCCGTGAGCCACACCAGAGTTGCGGCACCTGTATCGCCGTTCGTGTCTGCGACGTTCGCCTCGTTCTGTCGGCTTAAGGTCGCAGATTTCGTCAACTTGGTTGCCGGGTACTGCAGGCTGGCGGGGTCTATCGAATAACGTCGTCTGGTGACTGATACGAAACCACTTGTTGTGTGGACCACCTGCCATCCCTGGATCCAGGAAGTCGTGGCCGAAGTGCAGCCCGATGAGTTCGACGTCGAGTTCCTTGACCTGAACGATGCCGACGCGGTTGCAGCCACGCTGCCGAGGGTCGATGCACTCATCTGCCTGTCGCTGACGACCGAACAGTGCCGCATGCTCGACCGCTGCAAGCTGGTCATGCACAACGGCGTCGGGTATGACGCAATCGACATCGAGACGCTCGCTGAAATGGGTATCCCGGTTGCGGTCACTCCGGTCATGACGCCCGAAGGTGTGGCCGAACACGCGTTGATGCTGATCTTGGCGCTTTCGAAGCAACTGCCAGCTGTGCAACAAAGTATGAAGTCTGGCGAATGGAACATGCTCGGTTGGCGCGAGGGATCACACAATCTTTCGTACAAGACGCTCGGCATCATCGGTGTTGGACGGATCGGCAAACGTATTGCCCATCTGGCGCACGCCTTTGGTTGTCGGATTCTGTATACCGACATCGTTGAGGCACCTGAGGAACTGGCTCAGGCCTATGGCCTAGAGCGAGTCGAGCGCGATGTGCTCATCGCACAGGCCGACATCATCACGCTGCACGTGCCGCTGACTGATCAGACTCGAGGCATGTTTGGTGCCGAGGAATTCGCGTCGATGAAACCGGGTGCGATCTTCATCAATACCAGCCGGGGTCCAACCTATGACCTCGAGGCGCTCGTCGACTCGGTTGAGAGCGGCCACCTGTTTGGTGCCGGTGTCGACGTGTTTGATCCCGAGCCGCCGCCGGGTGACCATCGGGTGTTCTCAGTCATGAACATCATCACCACACCACACATATCGAGCGGCACCGTCGAGCGTCAATACGCCATCAACCGTGCTCAGTTCGCAAACGCGCAACGGGTGCTTGCCGGACGCGAGCCGAACGATCGCATCGCCTAGAAGGCAGCATCGCCGAAAACGGCAAAAGGCCGTAGGGCTGGGTTGCCCCAGACCTTCGGCCGAATGCACTCGAAATGGTTAGTCGAGGTCGTTGTCGGTGTGGCGGCGAGCTACAGCAAGTGCGATTGCGCCCATCCGTGTTACATACAGGGTCCTGTCAGCCTTACTAGAAAAGACCCGTTGAGTCAGCCTGCAGAAGCGTCTGTTTCGTCGCCCTCGGTTGGCACTTCTTCGGTTGCAACGACAGGTTCGCCTTCGAAGACGGACTCGCCCGCGATGGTGGCCAGCGCGGCACGACGCAACCGGAAGGCATCAAGTGGTTTGATGAGCCAACCATCGGCGTCGGCCTGACGGGCGATCCAGCGATCGGCGTCGCGGTCGAGCAACATCAGCACCTTGGTTTGTTTGGAGCGTCCTTCGGCGATGTCGTGGCGCAGGTCGATACACGACGCCACACCGCCCTTGGTGCCGATCTGCAGGTCAAGCAAGACGAGGTCGGGCTCGAGTTGGATGACTGCCTGGCCAACGTCGCGGCCTTCGGTGATGCGAGACACGGTGGTGCCAGGTTCGGCCAGAGCGGCGGAAACCTCGTCGAAGAGCCAATCTGCATCGGTAGCCAACAGCACATGTGTCACGACTTGCAGGTTAGTGCTGCGGCCACCAAATGGCGAGATTCTGCGGTGATAGACCTGTCGAATCTTGCGGTCCCTCACAAAACCGTCCCGACGTTGGAGGTGTTGTTGACACACACGGTCGAAGTCAACGTGTGACGAGAAACTCGGGTTTGGAATGATGAGCAGCTCCATGGGTTGGTAGCGTCTGCCATCGATCGCTACCTGTCCGGTGGTGATTCCTGTACGATCTGGGTCCACCGGGTGGAGGACGACATGTCTGATTTTGAAGTCGAAACCGAAGAGCACGAGGGCCACACGGTTCTTCGTCCTCGTGGGGATATCGATGCTTATAGCGTCGGTCAATTTCGTGAGGCACTGTCCGGCCTTGCCGAAGAGCCTCGCCTGCTCATCGATCTGTCCGAGGTCCCGTTTATGGACTCGGCCGGCCTGGGTGCGCTCATCGGAGGCATCCGCCGCAATCGCGATCACGACGGCGAGATCGTGGTGGTATGCGACAAGCCTGCGCTTACCCGTCTGCTGCACACGACCGGTTTTGACCGCATCGTGCCTGTTACCGAGACACTCGAGACCGGTGTTGCCACACTTCTGGGCGACGACACGCCTGACACGTCTGGCTGACAGATGACATCACATGATCAAGCCGTGGGGGGCGAGGTCACCACACACCGAACTCGTCGCCTGACCCGAGCGCTGGTCGGCGCACTGTTATTGCTTCCTCTTCTTACTGTGTTCATGCAGCCGGCGCAGGCACAAGACACCGAGCCCGCAGCTGGCGTAGCAGTGGTCCTGCAAGTCAGCGGCCTACTCGATCCGCTGCTGGCTGATTTTGTTGCCGACGCTATTCACGATGCCGATGCAGAAGGTGCAAAGGTCGTGGTGCTGCAGCTCAACAGCACCGGTTCAGTCATCTCACATGACGAGCTCAATGAACTCGCCGACGTTATCTCCAACGCCGACGTTCCTATCGCCATGTGGGTTGGTCCCAGTGGTGCGCGCGCAACCGGTCCATGGGTCGAACTGGCTGGCCTCGTCGACCGCATCGGCGTTGCCCCCGGGTCCCGTATTGGCGACAGCGGCAACGAGCGACTGCTCGACGAACGTTTCGGTGACCTTCTTGGTTCAGCTGGTTCGCTGCTTCAGAACGACACGATTGGTTCTGATCAGGTAATCGAATTGGGCATCGCCCCGAATGAAGCGCCTACGGTTGGTGACTTCGTGGTGAGCCTGTCCGATCTGGGTGTTGCAACCTCGGTCAGCGGCGAGGGCGAAGATGCTCGCACCGTCTCCGACACCGTTGTTCGTTTCGAGCGGTTGTCGTTGCTTGCGGGCCAACTCCACACGGTCGCTAGCCCGCCAGTCGCCTATCTGCTGTTCACCATCGGGTTGGCGTTATTGGTGTTTGAGTTCTACACCGCTGGTGTTGGCGTAGCCGGTGTTGTCGGGGCTGGCATGTTCTTGCTCGGCTCGTTTGGCCTCTGGGTCCTGCCGGTATCGACCGTAGCGGTCGTATTAATCGTGGTTTCCATGTTGGCCTTTTCGGTCGACGTGCAGACCGGCGTGCCGCGTTTTTGGACGATCGCGGGCGCACTAGCGCTTCTGGCTGGCACCGTCACGCTCTACACCGACGGCATATCCATGTCCTGGATCCCCATGATCGTGGGTGTGGTCGGTATCACCATGATGATGGTGACCGGTATGCCGACCATGGTCCGCACCCGATTCTCCACGCCGACCATTGGCCGCGAGTGGATGATCGGCGAAGTCGGTTCGGCAGTCGAAGAGGTCGCGCCCGACGGTGTCGTCAAGATTAATGATGCCCTGTGGAAAGCCCGCACGAACCGGGCGACACCCGTGGCCGCTGGGGGTCACGTTCGTGTTGTGGCTGTTGAAGGTTTGGTTCTCGAGGTCGAGCCGCAAGAAGGTGCCGCCCGCGACTACAGAGAACGGCGCTCTGACGGCTAAAACACTTGGCTTTCCCCAGCTGAATCGCCTATTCACAACGTATTGACGACTTATCCACAGATGTTGTGGATATCTCGGTATTCGGTGCTACCCCTTGCGCATGCGGTAGTTGGCACCTAAGTTCAGGCTTCTGAAACAGAAGTAGCTTCACATCACCGGGGGGTGTCTGAGTGACAGCAATAATGTCGGAAACGACATGGCAACATCGGGCTGCGTGCCGAGGTCCACAATCGCGCACGTTCTTTCCGCCGCCGCAAGGCGAACGACGTCATGAACGAGCCGAGCGAGAGGCTCGGGCCAAAGAGATCTGTGGGCAATGTTCGGTTATGTCGGACTGCCTGGATTACGCAGTGTCGATCCGAGAACGCCATGGCGTGTGGGGTGGCCTCAGCGAGGCCGAACGCCGCCAGGTAATCAAGGCAAACGAAATCCGTTAGTTTCCATATTCGCATTCTTGCGTCGCCGAGTAGGGGCGCAAGAACGCCCAACCAATTTCAGCGCTGCGGTAAACGTGGTCCACCGATGCGCACATCATCGCGTCGTCGAGTGACTCCTGTCGAGTCGAAATGGGCCAGCAACGGCAGCGCGAATTTGCGCGAGGTGTCCCAGCATTCGCGAATGTCTGAAACGGTCACCCCATCAGGCGACGCCGCCAACAAGCCAGCCAGCATCTGCGCAGCCTGTTCGACCGCTGCGGCAGAGAAATAGAGGCCCTCTGTCTGCACGACGAGTCCTCGGCGCACAAGCTCGCGGACCTCGGCCCGGTCATACCGATCGGCACCAGGCGGAGCAAACGGAGCATCGTTGAGAGCGGCAAGGAACGGATGATCTTTCAGCGCGTCAGCAGCATCGATCACCCGAACGTGGGTGCCATCGACACCGATGTCATCGATGAAGTCGATCAACGCCCGGTGACGAACATCGAGTTCAGCCAGTGGCAGCCCCAGACCGTCGGCGTTCTCGACCCGTTCCTTCAACGCAACTCGAGCCGCGTTGAAGATTTCATCCTCGACGACCCATTCGCCGATGGTTGGATCACGACGTTCACCGGTGAGTAAAAACAGTTGGTTGCTGGTGATCCAACCGCGCTCGGCGATTACTCGATCAACAGACCGGTCTGGTTTCGCCTCGGCTGCTTTGGTGACAGGATCAATGTCGAGGATTTCGCCGCCCCCGATGGTTTCGGATCGGCCACTCTCTCGCAACACGAAACGGTCGCCGGGCAACATGGGATACGCCGAGCCGAGCCGTAGCCGAACGAAGCCCGCCTCGCCTGGGGCAAGGTCGTCGGGGCCAAGTACCCGCAATGCAACCGGATGTTCGCCTGAACCCAGATACGCGACATGAGCGCCTCGGCGAGAAATGGCATGGTCCAGACCATCGAGCACCTGAAGGCTGGCATCAAAGACGGTGGTTTTGTGCCATTGGCCGTGGCGCACGATGACGTCGCCTCGGCGGACCTGGTCGTGAGAAATACCCGACAGGTTCAGAGCAACCCGGTTGCCGGGGCCGATCTTCTTCGTCGACTGATGGAGCGATTGTATGGCCCGAATTCGTACCGGACGGTTGCCAGGTTCGACCACCAGTTCGTCGTCGACCTTGAGTAAACCGCCGGTCAACGTTCCGGTGACGACCGTGCCGCTTCCCTTGGCAGCGAATGCCCGGTCGACCCACAACCTCGGCTGGTTGTTGTCGGCTGCTTGGGGTGTGTCGTCGAGCACGACATCGAGAGCTTCGCGTACATCATCGAGGCCGAACCCACTAATGGAGTCGACCGGGATAACGGGAGCGTCGGCCAGGAAGGTGTGTTCGAGATGTTCGGCCACATCGAGCTGGGCCAACTCGAGCGTCTCCTTGTCGACGAGGTCGACCTGGGTGAGTGCAACAACACCATGGGTGACATCGAGCAGCTGCAGGATGCGCAGGTGTTCTTCGCTCTGAGGCATCCAGCCCTCGACGGCGCTGACGACGAACATGCACGCGTCGACCGCACCCACGCCCGCAAGCATGTTCTTCAGAAAACGAACATGGCCTGGTACATCGATGATCGCGATAGTGCGGCCACTCGGCAGGTTTGTCGACGCGAAACCCAAGTCGATGGTCAGCCCCCGTTCTTGTTCCTCGGCGAAACGATCCGGGTTGGTGCCGGTCAGGGCCATGACCAACGTTGACTTGCCATGGTCGACGTGACCGGCAGTGGAGATGACGTGGGTGGCGCTCACGCGGTCACTGCCTGGAGTGCTGCTGCCAGCATGGCGTCGTGTGCTGGTTCGACGGTGCGGAGGTCAACCAAGGTCTTTTGGTCATGTACCCGAGCGATAATTGGCGGCTGGTGGGCCCGGAGCTGTTCGGTGTGGTCCCCGGCCAGCATGACACCGACGGAGGGGACCTCGACGGTCGGCAACGTGCCGCCACCAGGCACTGACATGAGATCTATGACTTGGCCTACGCCGAGAGCCGTAGCCCGTTCTCGCAGCTCGGTGGGCGTACGGGCTGCCATACGCCAGAACGGAATCGCGTCGCCGTCGCGACGTAGGTACGCCATGGCCAGCTCTTGCAGTGCACTGAGCACCAGGCCTCCAGGCCGAAACGCTCGGGCCAGGGGGTGGGCTGCACACTTGGCGACTAGATCGGCTCGCCCCGCGATGATGCCTGCTTGAGGTCCGCCCAGCAGCTTGTCACCAGAGAAACACACCAGGTCAGCGCCCGCAGCAAGTGTTTGTTTGGCAGCGGGTTCGTTTTCGAGCCACGGCGGCGGCCCCGTTTTGAGCCATGGACAGGCAGCGTCGAGCAGCCCGGAGCCGATGTCGCAGACCAGCGGCACATCGAGTTCGGCCAGTTCGCCAACCGTGGGGGCTTCGGTGAAACCCACGATCTTGTAATTGGATTGATGCACCATCAGGTTCACCGCGATATCGGCGCCGCTGGTTGCTGCGTTGGCGAAGTCACTGGCCCGGGTCCGATTTGTGGTGCCGACAGCGTGCAACGTTGCGCCACTTTGTTCGATCACGTCGGGGACACGAAAGCCGCCACCGATTTCCACGAGTTCACCTCGGGAGACCGCGACCTCGCGGCCGACGGCCAGACCGGCCATGGTCAACGTGACTGCGGCAGCGCAGTTGTTCACGATGATCGCCGCTTCGGCTTCGCACAGGCGGGCGAAGAGCTGGCCGACATGACGTTGGCGCGAGCCTCGCTGGCCGGTGCCGAGATCGAACTCGAGGTTCGAGAAACTTGCCTCGGCCTGGTGTGACCATGGCGCTCGGCCAAGATTGGTATGCAGCATCGTGCCAGTGGCATTGATGACTGGTTGCAACAACGAAGTGGCCAGAGCGTGAGCTCGCGCTTCGGCCTGTTCGTGTTTGCCGTCGGCGATCGCTGCCCGGGCAACATCGACAAGGAGTGGGTGAGGGAGGCCGGTGTGGGCGAGCGACCGTGCCAGCCGATCTACCGAAGGAGGACGCACCGACTGATTCTATTACTTGCGCCCCGGCCAACACCTTCGCTGCGATACGACAGCACAGAAGAACACGTTGTTGAAAGTAGGCGGACCGCGGAATATGGGGTGGGACCGGTGCGTTATCTTGGCTTGCTGTGCGCCGTTTCGTATTCCCCCTGCTGCTCGGTGTGCTGCTTGTTGTCACCTCGTGTGCCGATGGTTTTGCGCCCCGAGGTGATGACGACGACGAGAAGTTCGAAGAGGGCGCCGCCCGGGCCAGCGACGTGAGTCGCACCCCGGTGCCGGCTCTGGCAGCGATCGTGCCCCAGGCAACGGCTGCACCGACCGCCACGCCACTCCCAATAGTGACAGCGACACCGGTTCCGACCGCCACGCCACTCCCAACAGTGACAGCGACACCGGTTCCAACGCCGACGCCAACTCCTACGCCGAGCCCCACACCAACCCCGACACCCATGTTTCCACCAGAGATCTTGCCAACACCGATACGGGCGACGGTTGGTGATTCCACCTCTCAGGTCATCGCAACCGACGTTGATAGTTCGATTGCCGAGATTCGGATTGTCGATGGCCCCGAAGGGCTGACAGTAAATGGCGACCAGCTTCGTTACGTTCCGCTAACCGCCCAGTCCGAGGTCGCACGTGTCGAGGTCACAGACACGCAAGGCTTGACCACGAGTGGCGATGTCACGCTGCTTGGCCGCTTCCCCGGTCATCCGCAGGCGCTTGTTGCGCTGGGCGACTCGGTGCCAGCAGGTCATGGATTGGATCTGCTGGACTATCTCGGCGGCGACCTGTGCTGGCGCTCGTCGAACTCATTTCCACGGCGTGTGTTCGACATGCTCAACGCCGAAGGCGTATTTCCTGCTGGCCAGGGCGAGTTTGCTCTGTTGGCATGCAGCGGGGCCGACGTCGACGATCTGTATGAACGCGAGGTCAGCGGTGGTTTCTCGGACATCACGCCATCCAGCGGGACACGTTCGCAACTCGACTGGACGATCCGTTCGAACCCTCGTTTCGTAACCATCACCATTGGTGCGAACGACACTGGGTTCGTCGGGCCTGATCAACTCTTTCTCGACGACGGCGTCACGCTTGACCGGCCGCAGGTTGATCGACGCATGGCGGTCATCGAGGCAGACCTGATGTTTGTCCTCGACGAGATCTTGGCAAAGACCGATGCCACCATCTTCATCACGAACTACTACAACCCGACAGCGGAAAGCCCGCAAGGTATACCAACGTGTCGCCGCGAGTGCTTCAAGGTTAAGGCCGACGAAGTCCTTGGCCGCATGAACGATGTCATCGAACATGTGGCAGCTGGCTTTGATCCTGATCGGGTTGTGTTCGTTGATTTCGAGACACCATTCGTCGGCAAGGGCGCCCCGAACGGCCTTGGCCCTGATGGGTTTCGCGAAGGCGGCTTCGGGGTCATTGGTGACTTGCTTGCTGGTCAGGTCGAGGACGTGCACCCGTACTGTGCCCGAGGCGAAACGGTTGGCGCATCCTGGGTCAGCGCAGTGGACTGTGTACATCCCGACGAACGAGGCACGGCCGAACTCGCCGCCATTTTGGTCAACGCAATCCGTTCACACCTGGCTGCAAACCCCAGCGCGTAGAGCGGTGAGACTTGGGAGCGGTGAGAGTTGGGAGTGACGGAGGAGCGGGGCGCGAGCGAGGGACGAGCCGCACCGGACAAGGTTGTTGCCATGTCCGACGAACGTCGGCCTGAGCGGAGCGGTGAAACGCGGTGAGACTCAGGCGGGGGGCGACTCGTCGTGATCGAGCCAGCCGGGAACTGCAGTGTTTGCGCTGATCGAACGCAGGTCCTGGACCTGTGACTCCGCGGTGGTGAACTGGCGGAGTCGATCGAGCCAGGTATCTCGGTACTCGAGATACGCGATGTGTTCCTTCTCGGCGTTCGTCCAATTGCTGCGGCGAAGTGCATCGATGGTGTTACGGCTCGCCAGGACCAACGCACTGAGCTGAGCCCGCATCTGAGGCGCAGGGTGTTTGGCGATTGCGTCGTCGATGGCTGGCCCGAGATAGTCGTGGCCGCCCGTGAGGTCGGCATTCAGGTCAATGGCCATGCCGCCATCAGATACCTGCTTCAGCACTCGTTCGTGGTTCTCGATCCACTGCTTGACCGAGTCGCCATGCGCTCGATGCCAGATGCCTAACTGCGCCTGGGTGACCTGGGTCTGACCCACGATCGGCGCTGGTGCAGCCGCACTTGCGGCGACCGTTTTCGTGGTCTTCCGGCCAGGGGTGAAGGCCCACGTAATGATCATCAGCATCAGGCAGACACCAATGATGATCAACGGAACTGCCGTGTCGGGATTAGAGAACTCAGGCACTGGTCTCATCGTACCGCTCGGGTTGCGCAGACTTTGGCCTCTTCTAGGGCTTCGGTATTACAACCAAAGGGTGACGATGGTGCCGATGGCATTAAACAAGAAGTGGGCGATCACAGCCGGGCCGAGCCGATTGGTCACGACTGCGCCCGTAGCGAGGACCAGGCCGACGGCGCCGAGCGCCGACAACAAGACCACCGTTTCCTGCCAGGTGGCATCGACCTGCCAATGGGGAAGGGCAAAGAGTAGCGACGAGGCAATGATGGCGAACACGCTGCCAAACGTCTTTTGTAGGACGCGCAAGATGAGTCCCCGGAAGAGCAACTCTTCGGCGAGCGGAGCACCAATCACAACAAGAAGGATCACGCCTACCAGCCAGATGGACCCGCGGTTATCTTCGAGAATGCCGGTGTTCGAGGCGTCTGCGGTGTCTTCGAGCCCCACCAATGCGGCCGCACCAAACGTTGCCGCCTGGGAGCCGGCCAAACAGAGGACGGCGAGAAGCAGGCCGATGAAGATGTCGTTGGGCAACGCCGAGACGAATTTCCAGTCGTGCTTGATGCCAAGGCCCTTGCGGCGTGAGACCAGCCATGGATAGGTGGCTTGCAGTATCTGAAACGCGGCGGTGCCAAAGAAAAGGGCATACACCGGATTGTCGGTGATCTCGTCACCGCCGATGGTTGTTGCGATGACCGTCACGGTGGTTGCCGCGATCATGGCACCCATGAACCAGACGACGGCCAGGAGCACATCGATCTCGCCCCACCACGGGCGTTCTCGTTCGCGATACATCCCAGTCCGGGGTCCTGAATCGGGTGATAACGGCGATGGATTTGGCGGAGAAGCCTTGGTCATTGGGATATTTCGCGTTCTATTTCGCGCATAGGCACTACAGACCGTACATTTGATGACTGTTCAATCACCACGCACAGCAAGGAAGCTGACCATGGGAAATCTCGTCGAGGGACGTGTAGCCGTAGTTACCGGAGCCGGCCGAGGCATCGGACGCGAGCATGCACTCATGCTCGCATCACATGGCGCCAAGGTCGTTGTTAACGATCTCGGTGGTGCCACCGATGGTTCCGGGACTGACGCCAGTCCAGCCGAGCAGGTTGTCGAAGAGATCAAGGCCATGGGCGGCGAGGCAGTTGTCAACGGCGCAAATGTCTCTGACTTCGCCGAAGCCAAGGCCATGATCGATCAAGCCGTGGACACCTTTGGTGGCCTCGACATCTTGATCAACAATGCAGGCATCCTTCGGGACCGCATGATCTTCTCGATGAGCGAGTCGGACTGGGACGGCGTCATTGGGGTACACCTCAAGGGCACGTATGCACCTACCCATCACGCTGCGAACTACTGGCGCGAACGGGCCAAGTCTGGCGAAGACAACGACGCTCGTGTCATCAACACATCGTCACCGTCGGGTATCTACGGCAATATTGGCCAGGCCAACTACGGCGCTGCCAAGGCCGGCATCGCGGCATTCACCGTGATTACCGCCATGGAGCTCGCCAAGTACGGTGTGACCTGTAATGCGCTTGCACCAGCGGCATACACCCGTATGACCGCAGACCTTCCTGGTTTCTCACAGATGGACGAGGAAACCAAGGAGAAACTCGGTCCTCGCTGGATTGCCAACGTCGCCACATGGCTCGCAAGCCCTGAGGCTGCCGGTGTCACCGGACGGATCTTCGACGTTGCTGGCCAACGAGTCGGCATCGCCGAAGGCTGGGTCCTAGGTCCCCACGGCCAGCAGGGCGAAGACGCAGAGTCAGTCGGCGCTGTCGTCAATGAGATCATGGGTCAGGCTCGCTTGAACAGCAACATGTTCGGGAAGCCCGAAGGCGGCGTAGGTCGCCCGAACCACGGGTAGTCCGGGTAGTCCGCCTTTCGACTCGTTCCTCGCCGAAACGCTGTCTGAGCTAATGCCTCTTCGGTCCCGGCGAGTTGGGTTGTTTGGGTAGTCCGCCTTTCGACTCGTTCCTCGCCGAAACGCTGTCGGAGCTAACGCCTCTTCGGTCCCGGCGAGTCGGGTTGTTTGGGTAGTCCGCCTTTCGACTCGTTCCTCGCCGAAACGCTGTCTGAGCTAACGCCTCTTCGGTCCCGGCGAGTTGGGTCTGTCAGATCACTTCTTGTGAGCAAAGGTCGAGCTGGAAGGCTCGGCCTTTGTCGTTTTCTTTCGGAACTGGTGGCTAACGGACGTGATGTAGCTCGACCTGGATGATCCGACCACCAACACGTATACGATCGCCCGGCTCGAGGGCCATCGTCGTACCGGGTGCGATCTTGGTCCAGGATTCACTCTGGCCGGATCTACTCAGATAGGTGCCGTTCGACGAATTCAGATCTTGTACGCCAACAAGCCAGTCGTCGAGCACAATCCGGGCATGTTTGCGTGACAGAGACAACGTGTCGTCTGTCAGGATCATTGGCGACGCTGTGCCCGCGATGACATCGGGGTCTGAGGTGGGCTCACGGCCGATCACCAGGTCTTCGTTGAGTGAGTACGTGGTGCCATCGTCGACGACCAGCACACCCAGTGGTGGCCGAGGTCCGTTGATGAGTACCACGGTATGGTGCACGCCCATCTTGGTTCCGCACTGCGAGCAATAGACCGCATCAGGATGGTTGTGATGTGCTTGTGAGCACGCAACACCGAGCACCATGACAGGTCCAACCTGAGCTGGTGCGGGTTGTGCTTTGGGTGTGGCGGTTGCGGGTGTGGGGTCTGGTGGTGTGATGTCTGAGGCTGGTGCGGGTGTGGGGTTGGCGGGTTGTGCTTTGGGTGTGGCGGTTGCGGGTGTGGGGTCGGCGGGTTGTGCTGAAGCAGTTTCCGATGCGGTCCCGTCGGCGGTGCCTTCGACTTCGGCGTCTGCGCGGGTAGCTGCCAGCACTGCGCCGCCGATACCGACCTCGACCCAGTCGGCCTCGACCGTGCCAGCCAACAAGTCCACATCGGGGCGAGCATCACGGGGGGCAGCATCTAGTTGCAGGCGAATATTGGCGGCTGTCTCGTTGACCTCTGCTCCGAGGGCATGGACCAGCACTTGGCCGTCGATTGGTCGCATCGAGCTATGCACCGAAGGCGACGTCAGCGCAATCTGGGCGGTACCCGAGGCGATCACATAGAGTTCGCCACCGGCGGTGAACAACATGGCGAAGGCGTCGGGTCCGCTGGTCTGGGCCATCGCAACCACGTGGTCGATCAGGTCAGGCTCGTTCTGTTTGTCCTCGATGAGAGCGATGATCTCGTCGCCGTCGGCGCTTGTGAGGACCACGAAACCAGCATCGGTCCGATGAGCCAGCCCGCCACCGCCTGTGGTGCGTGCGTGAGCGGTATAGAGATCTGCTTTCACGAAACTCCCCGGTGTGGTCGAGCGCTGCGGGACATCACGACGGTAGTGCGGACGAACAACAACGTGTGTTCCTTGGTGTGCTGGTCAGGGTCGGGCGAGTCGGTGTCGGGCTAGTTGGTCAGGCTGGTAACGACCAGCTTGGAGTCCGGCGGAACCTGGTGGCGCTCGATGAACCCTGCGAGTTCGTCAAGCGGCACCCATTGTGAATCGGTGACCTCGCCGTCGTTGAATACGAACGGGCCGTCGTGGCGACACACATAGAATCGACCGACCAACGCGACATCGGGTGCTTCGAAGGAGACGGGACCATGATCGGTGAGTTCGCCACTCACACCTGCCTCTTCCATAAGTTCCCTGTGGGCCGACGCCAGCCAGTCTTCGCCGACGTCACAGATGCCACCGAAGGCTAGATCCCATGCACCCGGGAAGACGTCCTTCCAATCGGCTCGTTTATGGACCAGTAGTCGGTCGTCGCTATCCAGCACCGCGACGTACACGGAGCGATGCCGTAGCGTGCGCGCTCGCATCTCGGCTCTTGTCACGATCTCGATCACGGCGCCATCTTCGTCGACATGTTCCACGAGCTGGGCTGCGGCGGCGGCGACAAGGTCAGTGGTATCGGCTGATGCCGAGTCGGGAGGTGCTTGTTCGGCTGTGGGCTCATCGGTGTTCATCAGTTGTCGCTCGTTTCTTCAACCTGGATCAGGATCTCTGCGATACCAGCGTTTGGTGCCTGGTCGTGCACACCAGTGTTCGCGAGCACGATCTGGTCGGTTGTTGTTGCGAAGTCGACCAGGTGGGACCCGGATTCGTTCGGGATTACTTGCTCAAGAACAGCCGGTCCTCGTGAAGCGAGTTCATCGATCGAGGTGCCCCAAATGACACCAGAGATTCGCCCGAGTTCCGATGATGCGCCATTGGATACGACCAGCTTGCTGGCTATGTCGCTGCCTGCCGAGATCTGCCGGGCCTTGTAGACCACGGCGAAACCGCCGCGACCAGTCACCTCGAGGTCTCGGTATCCCTCGATTTCAGTCATGCTGAGGTGCCTGCGCCACGCTGTGATCGTAGTTGCCTACTTCGGACAGTCCCGATCAGTGCTTCGCCGGAGCGCTCCCACACGAGACCTTCGGTAATGATGCGCTGACCTTCGACACGCTTGTGGCGCTACGGTCAGCGACGTGAGTGACTTCGATCTAGATGGCTTGTTCGTCGAACCTCGTCCCGACGAGGATGCATGGGAAGCGTTCCTGGACCTGGCGTTGGAGCGTATTGGCGGCGAGCGTTCACCTGGTCTGACGAATCGCAAGATCGGTGAACTCGAAACGGTGCTCGGTTGCCAGTTGCCATTCGAGGTCGGGCTGATGCTGGTGATGGGTGTGCCCAGTGACGAGCCGTGGCGTCAGTGGACAGATCCAGCAGCCGACTGGCCTGCATGGAACGAACGACTTGTCGCCGGGTTCGTGTTCGATGTCGAGCACAACGATCTTTGGTCGGTCGACTGGGGTCCAAAACCAGCCACGTTGTCCGACCAGGCCGATGTCGTGCGCTCACTGATCAACGAAGCTCCTGGGCTGTTCCCCATCTACGGGAACTACGTCGTTCCGCTCACGGCTGCCGATGGTGTGCCAAATTCCGACGGCAACCCGGTGTTGCTGGTCGATGGCAGCAACGTGACACTTATCGGCGACGATCTGGCCGCATGGATGCATCATCAGTTCGATGTACCACTGCCTATGTGGCCAGCCGAACAGCGCACCTTCCCGTTCTGGTCAACCAGCGCGAACTAACGGCTGGCGCACGCCCAAGACGCGGTCGTTAGCCCCGGTAGTTCTTGGCCCGCGGGTAGAGCCCTCGTAGCAGCAGCGGCGGCCGGAATCGGCGCCAGTTGGCTACGGGTTGCGAGAGTCGGTCAGCGATGACATACGCAACGGCGGTGTTGAAGCCCATGCCGGAATGGCTGCCAAAGACTTCGACGTTTTCGGCGATCGGGCTCTTGGTTTCCAAACACAGCTTCCAGCTGACGACCCCGTCGGTGCGGCTATAGACCGACGTTGCAGGAATGTGCAGCGGTGGTCGTTCCGCCATGGCGAAGGCTTCGAGGAAGTCGGCATCGTGCAGCGGTGACAACGAGTCCCACAGACCGGATACGGCACTGCGGTCGCCTAGACGGGTGCGAAATGGGCTGCCCAGCGTGATGACCTGACGAAAGTGTTCGGGATTTTCTCGAGCCAGATAGCGGGCAAAGATGCCACCCAAGCTCCACCCAACGACGCTGATCGGCGCATTGTTGTTGCTCCTGCGAATGCGGGCGACTCGTTTATCAAGTCCTTCGAGGATGTTAGGGGTTGGTCCCAGGTTCGTGCCGAGACGCCAGCCGTAGGTGCGATAGCCGAGATCGCGAAGCAACCAGCGCAGCGCAGCAGTCGAACGATCGGCGGCGGTGAATCCAGGCAAAACCAGCACGGGGTGACCGTCGCCCACGGGAAGTCGACGAAGTAATGGCAGCAACACGCGCCAGTTCGCATACTCGAGCGCGGCCCGCGACTCGAGGGCGGTCATCCAGAACGGTGGTGCGTCAACACCGGTTTCGGGTATCACCTGGGTCGCAGTCACAGTGACTCACCATACCTCCTGCGGCGTGACCGATAACACGCCGGGGCATCAGCTGAAGCAGCCCTTTTTGGAGCCGCACGAGGGGTAGGTAGGGGCCACCCCATGCAGGCGGTCCGCATCCGCTCGGTTCGGCGTCGGACATAACAACCTGTTACGACGGCGCCTTCTGCCAGGTTGTTTTTGCTGGACGGTTCGACAACTTCACGATTGCCTCAGACGGCAACGGTAGTTATCGACAGCCGATGCCAGTCGGTGACTACGACCTGTACTCGTTCTGTGGGTCTGAGTTGGCCTTTGTTGACTTCCCCAACTTCACGGTGCGGGTAGATCCGGGGGAGAACACCGGCGACGTGTACCTCGCGACATGTCCGGAGTACGTGGTCGGGCCATAGCGTTTTCCTCGACCGACGATGATCTTCGCCCGTCTATCTTGGTAACCGTGAACATCACGCTGCTGTACTTCGACGATTGCCCTAACTGGCTCATCGCCAACGACCATCTTGAGACGCTCGTCGTCGAGCATCCCGAGATATTGATTACTCGCCATATCGTTGATACCGCCGAGGAAGCCGCTCGCACTGGGTTTCGTGGTTCACCCAGCATCCTGGTAGATGGTCACGATCCTTTCGCCGGGCCGGGCGACCTGGTTGGATTGTCGTGTCGCATCTATCAGACACCGGAGGGTCCAGCGGGCTCGCCGACACTCGAACAGCTTCGGAAGGTCGTCGCTCGATCCGATTAGAGCTCTCTAACTGCATCGGGGACAAGGGCGACGATGAACCAGGGTTAACGCTTGAGTTTGAGACCCGCCTCGTCGGCAAGTGCGTAGAGATCATCGACGATCATGTCGAGCAGATCCCAGAGGTCGGGCACGAGTTCACGGCAGGCGACAAGACCGAAGTCGAGCCAGTCGACATAACTCTGCACAGTGATGTTCAGGCCCTGGCCGTCGACCACGGTTGACACTGGGTAGTAGTGCAGCAACTGGGCATCACCGAGGAACAGCGGAGCCCGCGGTCCTGGCACATTTGAGACGACCAAGTTTGCCGGTGGATTGGTGCGATCAGCCAGCCGGGTACGGGCTGCCAAGCGGGCGGCGCGAACGGCTAGCGCCGGCGGAGCCAAGTCACTGAGATCGGCAATCATGTCCGCGGGCATCAGGTCGAATTGACCCTTGGCGGCAACCATGGACTGGTGGACATCGGCCACTCGCTGGACCGGGTCGTCGACGGTGGTCGGCAAATCGGCGAAGATCGCTGACACTCGGTTGGACCATTTCTCGGTTTCTTCACCAGTGCGAATTGAGACCGGGATCATGGCGATCAGATTCTCGTCGGGTAGTTCGTCGTGCGAATCGAGGTACCGACGCAGACCACCAGCGCAGACCGCCATCACGACGTCGTTCACGGTCGCGCCGAGTTCGTTCTTGATTGCACGTACGTGTTCGAAAGGCACCGCCTTGTACGCGAAGCGGCGATGTGCGGTGATCGTGGCGTTGAACGGGGTGCGAGGGCCGCCCATACGGGGTAGCAGCGGAACCTGGTCTTGTTCATCGGCCTTGTCAGGCGAGCCGAGCGCTCGACGGACAACTTCGCCAGCAGGACCAGGGATGCCTCGCTGTAGCGAACCAGCGACCGTGGTGAAACCCTGGTTGCGGGTGACTCGACCGAGTTCGTTCAACATCTTGATCTGTAACCGGAGGGCCTTCGCAGGGGTCTTGACCATGCCGAATGCGGTGCGGGCGAGGAGTTCGCCGGTGCCGGGTTCGGATTCGGGCGTCCAGTTGCGGTGTTCGTCGCTGGTTTCAGGATCGAGCAACAATGCGACCATTTCGGCCCCGGCAGCGCCATCGATGGTGCTGTGGTGCAGCTTGAGTAAGACAGCGAAATCGCCAGATGCGAGCCCTTCGATCACGTAGGCCTCCCATAACGGACGGGAGCGATCCATGGGCCGACCGATGAGTCGGCCGACAAGATCACCAACCTGTTGGTCGTTACCTTCGCCAGGTACACCGATGTGGCGAACATGGAAGTCAAGATCGAAGTCGGGGTCGCTGATCCAGTACGGACGATCGAGGCCGAGTGGGACCTCGACCAGTCGCCTGCGGAATGGTTCGAGGAGGCCGAGCTTCGATTCGATCTGATCGCGAAGTACTTGGTACGGATCGAAGTCCTTGTTGCCTGTAGGTCGCTGGTAGATCGACAGGCTGCTGATGTGGCCGAACGATGTCGACGTCTCCAGGTTCAGGAAACTTGTATCGAGCCCGGTGAGCTGCTTCACGATGTTGCCTCCGGGGGAGCAGCCTGGTCGGCTGTAGGTGCAGTGACTGGTGCTTCTGTGGCGACGGGTTCGGTGGCAACCGACTCGGTGGCAGCAGATTTCTTGGGCGTAGCCGTTTTCTTGACGGCCGCTTTTTTGGCCGCAGGCTTCTTGGCGACAGCTTTCTTCGCCACAGCTTTCTTTGCGGGCTTCTTTGCAGCTGGTTTCGGCCTGGCGGCCGGCTTCTTAGTAGCGGCTTCCTTGACAGCAGGTTTCTGTTTTGCAGGAGCTTGGGCAGCAAGCGTCTGGACCGCAACCTCGGCGAACATGTCGGCAAACGCCTGCTCGACATGGTCACGGAATGCTTGTGGTTCCGTAATCGACTCAGGATCGATGAACATACCGATTTCGAAACCACCGCAGTGCGACATCGCGGTGATGTTGGCGCCAGTTCCGGCGACGGGGCCCATGGCGATGATTCGTTCAACCCGAGCGCCAGCGCAGAAGAGCTCCATGGGAGCGCCTCGCAAGTTGGACGTTGCGAAGTCGATGCGTGCTCCCTGCGACCGAGCGGCCCGAGTCACGACCGAGGTTGGCAACATGTTTGCGATTCCGGACAGGCCGCCGACACCACCGGTGCGTTCGGCCTGATCGCGGGCGTCTTGTGTCGCTTGGTGCACGAGTCGCAGCCGCTCGATGATCGAAATCGGCCCACCTGGCAAACGGATGGGGACCGGTGTGAACGAGTTACCACCTGCCTTGCTGTCGATGCGAGTGCTAAGCACAAAACTTGAGTTGAAGGTCTGAGCAGGCGCTTCGCGTTCTGCGTGGTACCGATGGGCACCCTCGGCCAAACCAGCCATGAACGCGTCGTTCAAACTTCCACCAACCGCGTGGCCAGCTGTCTTGAGATCGTCGACAGTCAGGCTGACGTGTTCAAGGTGGCGATGTCGTGACCGGCCAGTCCACAGCGGTGAACCATGGCTTTCAACATCAGATGCTGGGGACAGTTGGTGCACTGCGGCCGCGGCGGTCTCACCAAACGTGGTGAGCTTTTCGTTCATGCGGCCGGGGTCCGCAGGCCACAGAACGACCTCGCCGGCAACTCGGCGAGCAATACCCATCTGACGACGAGCGAGATGGCCAACGCTGGCGCGCACCGCGTCGGCGAGCGACGAGTCACTGTCGCCACCGGACTCCTTGACCGGTGACGCTCCGACACGGGCGGCGATAAACGCCTCGAGGTCAACCTCATCAGGAGCGGGAGCGTCGCGGGTGAGCTGCTGGTACATCTCGGCCATACGCATTTGGCCGATGCCATCGGCGATGACGTGGTGCATCATGGAGTAGATCGCACCGCCGCCATTGTCGAGGCCCTTGATCGAGACAAAACGCCACAACGGACGTGTGCGGTCGAGTGGTTCGTTGTACAGGCGGGTGGCCAGGTCAAACAACGTGCGTTCGCTGCCGTCGGCCGGAAGCTCGATTTCCTGCAGATGGTACGCGAGGTCAAACGCTGCGTCGGGAGCCCATGCCGGTGTCGACAGCCGGGCGAAGCCGGGCACAACTCGTTCGCACAACCGAGGCATGCGCACGATGGCAGCTCGGAGCGTGCGACGCAGATGTTCGAAGTCTGCGGGCTGGTCAAGCAGCGTGAGTGACGCTCCGCTGGCGTTGAGCCACGGGTCCTTCTCGATATTCCACATGAGCGCTTCGTGTTCGCTCATGCGGTCGGATGCTTCAAATTCTCGTTCTTTGCGGGCCATGCGTCGGCGTCCTCTCAGGGGGTATTCAGGAATCGGTGAAATAGGTGTCAGGTGTCGGTGCCGGGACGGCGCACAGCCTCGGCATTGGGGTCGCCTTTGTACCCAGGGGGATAGGTGCGAGCCAGCTCATCGGCGGTTGGTGTGCGCTTCTCGCGTGCCTCGTCGGGGAGGAGAGCCATGATTGCCTTCATGATGGCCGTGGTGTCGGCGTCGACGTCTGTGTAGTCCAGGGCGACAGGTTCGCCGACCACTGCTGAGACATTGGGGCGATCCACGGGAAGAAGGCGAGGCAACCGCGAGCTTCGGGGCCACACGTTCTCGGTGCCCCACAAGCCGATTGGGATGACCGGTGCCTTGGTCATCGCTGCCAGCTTGGCTGCGCCCCATCGGCCTTTGAGTTCGGTTTCGAAGAAGGCTGGTCCGCGAGGAATCGTGCCTTCGGGTGCGATCATCACAGCCTCGCCGCCAGCAATCGCTTCGGCTGCCTTCAGCAACGGTTCGTCGGAGCCGGACGCACGCTCGACCCGGACACCACCAATAGCCGCCATGAGTTTGCCGATGATCGGTGCATCGAAAACTTCCTTCTTGCCGAGCCCACGGATATTGCGGCCGGAGCGAGCGGCGAGTAGGCCCATGACGGTTGTATCGAAGTAGCTGCGGTGGTTGAAGACCAGGATTGCGCCGCCGGTTTCGGGGATATTGGCCAGGCCGTCGAAGGTGATGTTGGCGTACGGCGCCACGATCTCCGGGCGCATGAACGGACGGCTCCACTCCTGGATCTCGCGGCCTGCAATCTTGACGACACCTTCGTTCTTGTCGAGGTGGCGGATCGGCCAGCCTTTTATGGTGGCGGTCATGGTCAGGTTCGGATCAGGATTGACTGCCACCGGGTGCCCAACGAGGTCAAGCATGGGTGAGTCGTAGTAACTGTCGCTATAGGCATAGCTGCGGTCGAGTCGGACATCGTGTGCTTCGGCCCAGGCGGCGACGGCGCCGGCTTTTTCGGTTCCCCACACGAAGGCGCCGTCGATTTCACCCAGGTAACTTCCGTCGGCACTCTTCCACTTGGTGCAGATCACATCATCAAATCCGAGTGCATCGGCGAGTGGGCGCACGAAGGCTTCGGGTGAGGTTGTTGCCAGAACCAGCTTGAGGCCGTCAGCACGGTGCTTTTCGAAGAGGCCAGCGGCGAATGGCTGAATGTCTCCGAGCAACTCTTGTGATGCGGCTTCGCACGCCTTCGCAACCGCAGCCACGTTCCAGCCTTTGGACGTGCGCACGGACAGTTTGGCTGGAACCATGGTCAGTCGGCTTTCGCCAACCTCTTCGTAGAACTTTAGAAACAGGTTCGCGAGCGGGATGTCATGGTGTTCAGTGATGCCAGCCTCGGCTATGTAACGAGCGAAGACGGGGGCAGAGGAGCTGCGGATCAGCGTGCGATCCAGATCGAAGAAGGCTGCGGCGAGAGACATAGGGATACATTATGTCAGTCGCTGACATTCGTCAATTGCTGACATCAAATAGATTTTGGGTTACGCTCCATCGATGACCACTGTCGAACCGCGACTCGAACCCGGCGATGTTCTCGTCGACCCTGCGCCACGAGTTAGTGACCCCGAGGCGGGTCGTCGTTCACGCAAGAAGCAACGCACTCGAGACGACCTGATCGCCGCAGGCGACTACCTGTTTGCGACCCAAGGGTTCGATGCAACAACAACGACCGACATTGCCGAACGGGCCGACGTGTCCCAGCGAACGTTATTTCGACATTTCCCCACGAAAGAGTCACTGCTCTACGGCGATCTCGACGACACACGGTTGCAGCTGCGCGAGTCGCTTGCGTCGCGTCCCGCCGATGAACCAATTCTCGTGTCGGTCCGCGAATCCATGTTGTCGCTTGCCGAAGACTTCGAACGCCATCGTGATCGGAGGCTTCTCCAAGCCCGGTTGGCGGCCAGTTCACCAGCAGTGTCTGCCTACAGCCGTGCCGTCGTGCAGTTCAGTTGGGAACGAGAGATCATCGCTGCGGTTGCCGCCCGCCTCGGCGTTGACCCACTCAAAGACCCTCGCCCAGAAGTCGTTGCCGGTGCAGCGATGTCCGCAGTGCGCATAGCCATGCGCCAATGGACCGTGAGCGGTGGCACGTTGGACTTCATGACACTCAATGCTGCGGCACTGCAATCCATAGCCAGCCTGTCTGACCTGGGGTAGTGGTAGGGCACGCAGGTTCTTCAGGCGGCGTGGGAAGGCGGAGCGTTACTTCATTGCACCGCAGCAGTGTGCGGAGCGTTACTTCATTGCACCGCAGCAGTGTGACGAAACCAAGCGAAGTACTCGGCCGGTTTGACAGAGCTTGATATTGCAGATCGATTATTTCGTCTCAGCGAACCGAAATCTACTCGCCGGAACCGATGCGCTCCGCGTCTGGCTGACCCTCGACACTCGGGAAATGGCAGGCCACCGGATGCCCCAGGCCTTGCGATAAGGAAGACCTGTGCGTCCATGCGAGCGTGCCGTTGGGGGACACGGTCGCCGTCGATCACCGGTGATCGTTGGCGACTGAGAGATACGCGAGAGCTCCTTGGTCAGATATTGCTGGAGTGATTGACCTGCTTCCTCGGCCCGACGCTGCAAGTTCGCATGGACCTCGGCTCGAAGATCTCGGATCAAGGCGATCGGCACGCTTGCACGGATCACCGATCGCAAACAAGCCGCTCGGTAATCCCCGCCCGAGACGCTAGAAGCCTTCAGGATCACCGACATGTCATGCGAAGTCACACGCCTAGGTATCATCGGTGAGCGCTGCGAAATCACCGACGAAGCGTCGCTTGACAGATGGTGCAGCGTCTCGCAAACACTGTTTTGGAGCTTCAACATCTAGGTCCCGGTGAGATTGCATCTGGTCGGGATAGGCACGCTGCGATGAAGGTGCTCCTCGGTGTGGTTGGGCCTGGGTCAGCTACGTTGGCTGGTTGGCGACCGGTGTCATAGTGTCGTGGTCGAAGCACTTACATAAGGGCAAGCAGGGGTAGGCAGTCGCGCGTGAATCTTGCATCCATTATCGACGGGCACGACGGCGCATCTATCGCGCTCATCGAAGACGGCCGCCGCGTTTCATATGCCGAATTGCGAGAGCGGGTGGCCGCGATGCGCGCCCACTTCGGCTCGATGGGGCTTGGTCTTGGTGACCATGTCGCTGTGGCCTGTGGCAACGAGATTCACTTCGTCGTAGCCACGCTCGGTGCATTGGGTGCGGGTTGTGTCGTGGCGCCGATAAATCCGTATTCGCCGATCAATGAGCTCAAGCGCAAAGTCGCACCCCTCGATGCAAGATGCATCGTGATTGGCGCCGTTGCTCGTGACATGCTCGACCATGCTGATGAGTTCGATGCGCCACTGATCGACATGAAGACGGTGGCCGATTCAGCCGATGCGCCGTCATCGGTTCTCGACGTTGACCCAGATCACCTCGCTTTCCTGCTGTCGACCAGTGGCGTCTCGGGCACGCCCAAGATCGCCATGCTCAGCCACAACAACCTTGCATGGGTACAGCAGTCGATCGTCGGTGATGGCCCTCAGCAGCTTCGTGCCGATGACGTATCGCTGGCGGTGCTTCCGCCAGCGCACATCCTGGGCCTCAACCTGGTGATCCTGAGCGCGTTGCGTGCCGGCGGTGCTGTTGTCCTGCAACACCGTTTCGACGTCGATGAAAGCCTGCGTTTAGTCAGCGAACATCAGGTCACCATGATTGTTGGCGCCCCGCCGATGTGGCAGCGATGGGCTGCTGCCGATGCGCCTGCAGACGCAATGGCCTCGGTTCGCTTTGCTCGGTCGGGTGCAGCTTCGCTTCCGGCCGATGTCTACGAGCGCCTTCGCACCCACTGTGGTGTCGAAGTTCGCCAGGGTTACGGCCTAACCGAATCCTCTGCTGCTCTGGCCACCGGCCGCGGTCTCGACGTGCGTGTCACCTCGGTCGGCAAGCCGCTGCCCGGCGTTGAAATGGTTCTTGTCGACGACGACGGTGAACCCGTTGACATTGGTGACATTGGCGAGGTCGTCGTGCGGGCGCCATCGGTGTTCAAGGGGTATCTGAACGATCCCGAGGCGACGGCATCGATTCTGACCGACGACGGCTGGTTGTGGACTGGCGACGTTGGGTTGTTCGACGACGACGGTTACCTCTACCTCGTCGACCGGGTCAAAGACATCATCATCGTGTCGGGTTTCAACGTGTACCCGGCCGAGGTTGAAGACGTGCTCATGGAACACCCCAACGTGCGTGGTGCGCTTGTTGTCGGCGGAGCCCATGGTGCAACCGGTGAGACCGTGATCGCTCATATCTCTGGTGACGTATCCGTCGAGGATCTTGCGGAGTTTGCGTCGTCGCAGCTGAGTCGGTACAAACGCCCAACCGAGTATCACATCGTCGACGAGCTGCCGCAGACCGCTGCCGGCAAACGTCTGCGTCGCGAGCTTCGCAAATGAGCAAGGGGGCGAAGTTCCTCTTCGAATCCGCCCCCGACCTACCTGGCAACGAACGAGTTAGCCGGTACGGCTTGGCGTTGATTCGTTCCGTGGTGTCTGGGTTATGGAACGTGACTGTCGAAGGCGTGGAGAACGTTCCCCGTGAAGGCCCAGCCGTCATCACGCCAAATCATCTGTCGTTCTGTGACTCCATCTTTGTGCCGTACGCCTTGCCCCGCCGGGCGTGGGCCATTGGCAAGGGCGAATACATGGATGACTGGAAGACAAAACATCTTTTTCCAGCGTTTGGCATGATCCCGGTCGACCGAACTGGCGGCAAGGCGGCTATGGATGCGCTCGATACTGCAGCCAAGGTGCTCGACGGTGGGCACCTCTTCATGATCTATCCCGAGGGAACCCGTTCTCGCAGTGGCAACCTCCACAAGGGCCGCACCGGTGCTGCTCGTTTAGCGGCACGGTGTGATGCGCCGATCATTCCGGTCGGGCACGTGGGCACGCTTGACGTCCAACCTCCGGGCGAGTTCATGATGAAGCCCCGCAAGGACGTGACTGTGCGATTCGGCGTCCCGATGTGGGCCCGTGACTTCGGCGACCCAGATGACCCTCGTGTCAAGCGCAAGTTCACCGACGCAGTGATGTTCGAGATCGCTGCGTTGTCGGGCCAGGACTATGTGCACACGTACGCTGGAGATAAGACCGCAGCCATCGAGGAATCCGCAACGCGACCAACAGCTCCGAGCCAGGTTGTCCCCACGATGCCGACCAAGCTGGCCTCCCGTCAACATCGCTTGAAAGATGTAGCGGCGACCACAGACATGAACGGTCCGTCTGGGTCGGACAGCACCGGCCACGACAGCGGAACGCATCCTTCTGAAGCGGCCGCCAACGTCGCTGACTCCGGATTACCACCGTCTGTTGTGACGGCGGGAACCGCTACAGCACCAACCAAACCGACGAGGCCAACCAAACCAACTCGGCCTGGTTCCTGAGGCAGACTCACTCCTCAAAAGTTTCAAACCTGAGTGGAATAGACTCAGGTTTTGTGTGTTGATTGATTGAGTCACGACATCACCGCTATGTCAGCCCATACGGGCAGGCAAAAACGCTGGTCCTACGTGATACTTGAGCCAATTCATCAGTGCGGACATGCTGTGCTGAGAACTACCGAGGAGATGGAGAATTCCCATGGTGCTCGATCCCAGCAAATGGACCCACAAAACCAGCGAAGCCGTGCAAACGGCGATGGAACTCGCGACCAGTCGTAGCCATCCGAATCTCACCCCTGATCATCTGCTGCTCGCTCTACTCGGCCAGTCCGACGGACTCGTACTCCCGCTGCTGCAGCGGGTTGGTGTTGCGCCGCTTTCGTTGCGTAACAAGATCGAGGATCGCCTTGGCAAACTGCCTAGCGCCTACGGCGGCGATGCCCCTCAGATGAACAAGGAGTTGTCGCGGGTCTTCGAGAACGCCGACATTGCTCGCAAGGATCTCACCGACGAATACCTCTCTACTGAACATCTGTTGTTAGCGATGAACGAGCGGCTCGACGTCGAGACCAAGGTGCTGCTGCAAGCGTTGTCCGAGGTCCGTGGCAGCCAGCGGGTTACCAGTCAGAACCCCGAAGACACGTACCAGTCGCTTGAGAAGTACGGCACTGATCTGACCAAGATCGCGGCCGAAGGAAAGCTTGATCCGGTCATCGGTCGCGACGAGGAAATCCGGCGCACGATCCAGGTGCTCAGCCGCCGGACGAAGAACAATCCGGTACTTATTGGTGAACCCGGTGTTGGAAAGACCGCCATCGTCGAAGGTCTCGCTCGCCGTATCGTCGAAGGCGACGTGCCCGAGGGCCTCAAGAACAAACGAGTCATTTCACTGGATCTGGCCGCAATGTTGGCAGGGGCTAAGTACCGCGGTGAGTTCGAAGAACGGCTGCAATCCGTGCTCAAGGAGATCGTCGACGCCGAAGGCCAAGTGATCACCTTTATCGATGAGATGCACACGGTTGTTGGCGCTGGTGGTGCCGAAGGCGCCATGGATGCCAGCAACATGCTCAAGCCAATGCTTGCCCGAGGTGAGCTGCGCATGATTGGTGCAACCACGCTCGACGAATACCGCAAGTACGTGGAAAAAGACTCAGCGCTCGAACGTCGATTCCAGCAGGTGTTGGTCGAGGAGCCGTCGGTCGAAGCCACCATTGCCATCTTGCGAGGCCTGAAAGAGAAGTACGAAGTCCACCACGGCATTCGTATTCAAGATGCTGCCCTGGTGGCTGCAGGCATCCTGAGCGACCGTTACCTCACCGGCCGTTTCTTGCCCGACAAAGCCATTGACCTCATGGACGAGGCCGGCTCCAAGCTACGTATTGAGATCGATTCGATGCCCGATGAAATCGATCAGGTCGATCGTCGTATCCGTCAGCTCGAAATTGAACGAGTCGCACTCGCCAAAGAGACCGACAAGGCGTCGGGTGAGCGGCTTGCGTCTCTCGACGAAGAACTTGCGAATCTGAATGAAGACCTGACTGGCATGCAGGCGCATTGGCAGGGTGAAAAAGACGCCATCACGTCGATTCGAGATCTCAAGGAGGAACTCGAGGCGGTGAAGATTGAAACCGAGAACCTCGAGCGTTCCGGTGATCTTGCTGGGGCCAGCGAACTCCGTTACGGGCGCACACCTGATATCGAACGCGATATCAAGGTGGCGACCGTGCTACTTGACGATCTCCAGAAGGATCGCAAGATGCTCAAAGAAGAGGTCGACGAAGAAGACATCGCCGAAGTCGTGAGTCGTATTACCGGCGTGCCCGTGTCTCGGCTCATGGAGGGTGAGGTGCAAAAGCTCATCCGGCTCGAAGACGTGCTGCACGAACGTGTCATTGGCCAAGACGAAGCTGTCGACAAGGTTGCTAATGCGATTCGTCGGAGCCGTGCTGGTCTGAGTGACCCGAACCGTCCTATTGGTTCGTTCATGTTCCTCGGCCCGACCGGTGTTGGCAAGACTGAGCTTGCTCGGTCGTTGGCCGACTTCCTCTTCGACGACGAACGAGCGATGGTCCGTATCGACATGAGCGAGTACATGGAGAAACACTCCGTTAGTCGCCTGATCGGAGCGCCCCCTGGTTACGTCGGTTACGACGAGGGTGGCCAGCTCACCGAAGCCGTCCGCCGCCGTCCATACTCGGTTGTGCTGCTCGACGAGATCGAGAAGGCTCATGCCGACGTGTTCAATGTGCTGCTGCAGTTGCTCGACGATGGACGTCTGACCGATGGTCAAGGTCGCACGGTCGACTTCACGAATGTGGTGTTGATCATGACCAGCAATCTTCCGATTGATCCCAAGGATTACTTCAAGCCAGAGTTCGTGAACCGGATCGATGACATTGTTCGATTCACGCCACTTGAGCTTGTTGACTTGGAGCGGATCGTAGATATTCAGCTCGCTGGACTCGCAGGCCGATTGGCTGAACGCAGACTGGTCCTCGATGTGACCGCTGCCGCTCGGGTCAAGATCGCCGAACTGGGTTATGAACCTGCCTTTGGTGCCCGCCCGCTCAAGCGGGTCATCCAGCGTGAGCTTGGTGATCGAATTGCGCTCGCCGTGCTCGAAGGCACCTTCCCCGAAGGTTCCACCGTGCTCGTCGACGTCGACCCAGCTGCAGATTTCGAGGTCGAGGGTGCTTCGTTCATCGTCACCCAAGGCGAAGCTGCCGTTGCTGCCTGAGCTGTTGTGTCATCATCGGACCAGCCTCGATAATGACGATGGCGGCCTAACTAGGGCTCAACTTGTGGAGTTGTGGCGTGTGAACGAGTTCCTACCCATGCCGACGTTGGTGGTGTTCGGTTGTCTCCGTAAAAGCGACCCGCCATGTGCGTCGCTGTGTGTGGATGGGTGTGGGTTTCCGCCGAGATACTCACGTCTGTTCCTATGTTGTGTTGCTTTGCCGAGTATCGCGCATGACCATTAACTGCGCATTACTGGTCATGAACGCAGGGTGCGGTGTGAGGATGTACAAAACGCAGCCGACTCGACGCGGGACTATGCTTCGGAGGCGCAATAACAGCGGTTATTGCGCGCTGAATCGTCATGCCGCCGGTCGATCGAGCGGCGTAGGGGAAATTTGTGGACGCAAAAAAGGCACCGGTGGAAGACTGGACGACAGACTTCGACCACACCCACCCCGACTATGCGGCAAACGCCCATCAGATCTGGGACGACCTTCGAGAGGAATGTCCGATTGCTCACAGCGATCGATTCGGTGGCATGTGGATGCCCACTCGCCACGAAGACATTGCCGCCATCGCTGCGAACAAGGACGGTCTCTACACAAGCCGTGGCGTAGTCGTGAGCGAGGTTCGACCTGACATTCCTGCGCCGATTGGCTACGCACCGCCGATCACCAGCGACCCGCCATTCCATGCGCCGGCCCGCAAGTTGCTGCTCGGACCGTTCGCGCCTCGCAAGGTGCAGGCGTTGGAGCCTTTCACCCGCGAGTATTGCCATTCGCTGGTCGATGCCGCGCTGGAGACGTCGAATGAACAGGGCTGGTTCGACGCAGCCATCGGCTATTCGCAGAACATCCCGGTCAAGGTCATCGCCCAAATGTTGGGACTACCGGCTGAAGACGGTCCGGTCTTCCGCCGCTTCATTCACAACATCATCGAGAATCCTGTCCAACGTGAGATCCCCGAAGAGGAAACGGTTGAGTGGTATTTCGACCAGCAGATCGCAAAACGTAAGGCCAACCCCAAACCACCGGGCGAAGGCGATCTCATCGACCATCTCCTGAACGTCGAGATCTTCGGCGAGGCGCTGGCGCCTGAACATGTTCGAGGCACGGTTGTCCTGCTGCTTGTTGCCGGCATCGATACCACCTGGTCCTCGATTGGTTCAGCGATTTGGCACCTTGCGCAGCATCCGAACGACCTTGCTCGTTTCCGTGATGACCCAGAGGTGCGCCCGTTCGCTGTCGAAGAGTTCTTGCGGGCCTATGCGCCGGTGACCATGGCTCGCATGGTCGCTGAAGATCATGAACTACAGGGTTGTCCAATGAAAAAGGACGACTGGTTGCTGCTGCCATTCCCAGCAGGCAACCGAGACCCCGAAGCATTCGAGGACGCCGACAAATTTGTCATCGATCGGCAGAAGAACCGCCATGGCGCATTCGGTCTTGGTATTCATCGATGTCTCGGGTCGAATCTGGCCAGGATGGAACTATCTGTGGCGCTCGATGTGTTCGTCGACCGCATCCGCGACTTCTCGTTGGTTGACCCGGCGAACGTCCGGTTCTCGACCGGCCAGATCCGGGGTCCACGCGAACTTCCTGTTTCTGTGAAGACGAACGTATAGCGTCGGGCGCGTACGTGCGATACTCGATCAGGCCAGCGGGCTTGGCTGTGCTTGAGTAAAAGGGGTTTCTATGAAGATCAATTACAACCGCGAACTCTGCCAAGGGCATAACCGCTGCTACATGTTGGCCCCCGAGATTTTCGACGTCGACGACGAGGGCTACGCAGTGCTCAAGATCGAGGGTGAGATCCCTGCAGAGTTGCACGACAAGGCGCAACTCTGCGTGGATAACTGTCCTGAATACGCCATTGAGATCGCAGAATAACCACCATACGCTTGGGTAGTAGATCAAGGCGGAGCTAGTGGGCAGCGACGCGTTACCGGCAGCATTGCCTGATTACGAGATCACGCAAGAACTTGGGCGCGGTGCCATGGGCGTCGTTTACCTGGGCGCCACCGAGCGCTTGACCGTCTGGCCGTCATCAAGGAACTGCCTCCTTCGCTGCCGGCGACAGCGTTCGGGAACGGTTCTTGACTAAGGCTCCTGTTGTCGCAGCGCTCGATCCCCCGACATGTTTGCCATCATGATTTCGTGGACAGCGACGGCCACCTAGCACTGGTCATGGAACGTCTGCCAAACGACAGCTAAGGGAGCAGTTCTTGCGTCACGGCCTGGCCGCACCTCGTGCCTGTGGCCTGGTACTGGCCACGCTCTCTGGCGTGCACCATGCCCATGGCAAGGGCATCATGCACCGCGATATCAAGCCCGAAAACCTGATTTTTACCCACGACTGGCAGCTTAAAGTCACGGACTTTGGCATTGCTCAAGTGCTTACGGGCAGAGAGACCATGGGCACCATGGAAGGCGCAATCGTTGGCACGCCAGCGTATATGTCGCCCGAGCAAGCCGAAGGCCGTACCTGCGGGCCACAAGCCGATGTCTACGCGTCGTGCGCAATGCTCTACGAGATGCTCACGGGCGCGTTGCCGTTTCCGCATGCAGTCAATGCCATGTCTATGGCTACCGCTCGCCTGACCGATGATCCGGTTCCAATCACCCCACTCGCCCGCATTGCCAGTGGTGCTTGCGCTTTTTGGGCTTGCGTTAGCGGCATTGTTCGCATTGAATGGCCTCGGTTCCGATCCCGTTGCCGGTGACTCAGTCTCGGTCACGGTGGATGCTCAGCCTGTGCAGTCCAAACAGATCGCCGAAGTAGATCTGACGGCCCCGTTCGAGGTCGGCGACCTTCGTTGGCATCCCAATCGGGTCAGCCCAACACGAAAACGAAACGGTTAATACCGGTTATTTGAAGCGGATCACCTTCGCCAGCGTCGGCCGCTAGACATGCTTCGGCGTTGGTTGTCGGGCTACTTCGTGGGGAGCTCAGCGCCCCAGAGCACCGGATAGACCATCTGGTCACCGACCCCCTTGAGTTCGACGAGTTCGCCGTGGCCAAAGTGTAGATCGCCTCGGGCAGACGCAATCTCGCGGACGATAGATGAAACCAGGATCTGGCCGCCCTCGGCCATAGCTCCAACTCGGGCAGCGATGATGACATGGCGTCCAAACAGATCGCCAGAGTCCTGGCGGATTGCCTCGCCGGTATGCATTCCGATCCGGATCCGCACCGCATTGACGGGATCCGCGACAGCCTGACGATGGAGCGCTTGTTGGATTTCGCTGGCGCAGATGATGGCGCGACGGGCGCTGTTGAAGGTGATCATGAACCCGTCGCCCTGGTTCTTCACAATGAATCCGGCATGGGCCGCGACCTGCTGCTCGACGAGTTGGTTGTGCCAGGTCAGGATCTCGTACCAGCGATGGTCCCCAGAGCGCAGGGCATGTTCGGTCGACGATTCGATGTCGCTGAACATGATGGTGACGGTGTCGTCGCCGCTGCCACTTGGCAGCGATATCTGATCACCGAAGCTGGCAACCAGTTCGTCCATGCTCGTGCGGCGAGTCTCTTCGGCTGCAGGCGACGGCCGTACGACCTGGTCGCTGCTGCGGAGTCCGGAGGGTCCAGGATGCGGGTTGTTCGTGCTGCCCGGATTGATCGTTGCCACGATGGTGCCGCCAATATCGCGGCGGGTGGGTTGGCTCACTGCGGCAGGCGGGCGAGGGGTTTCGACAACGATTGTGGTGTCGCCGAGCGTCAGATGCGAACCGGCACCCAGGGTGGCTTCGCCAGTAATCCGGATCTGGTCGAGGAATGACCCGTTGGTGCTGCCCAGATCGGTTACGAGAACACCACCGCCCGCAGGGTTAAGCCTGAGGTGCTCGCGCGACACTTTTTCGTCGGCCAGAAGCAGGCCATCACATTCGCGGCCGATAACTAATGGCTCGGCAATCGTGAGATAGAGATCTGAGCGGCCCGGTTGGGTCACCTTCACGGTCGGATACATGCAAGCCCCTTCGCAAAAAGGATCGTAGTGCTGAATCGGGCAGGAGATGGCACGAGACGTGTACTAGAGCTGTAAGTGGGACAGAAATGCTGGTTTACTCGGCTATGACTTTGCCTCGCTGGGAGAGATGATCCCGGGCACTCCAATGAGGAGGAGCGTCAACGCACCGCCAGTTAGCGCCAGCCGGTTGATGATGTTCGCTTCGCCTCGGGCGCCACCGATCTTGCGATTGACGAGCAGTTCCACTTGGGGGTATTGGCCGGCACACGAGATGGTTTTGGTGAAGGTGTCCCGATCGACTGCCGGCGCTGGCCTCACACTTGCGGTGGCATTCTTGGCGCTGCGCATTTGGCCACTCGACACGCTCATGTGGGTGATGTTCACCGCTGTTGGCGCAATCAGTGGCTACGCAATCGGCCTTATCCTGCCCGGCGCCGACGATGAACTCATCGACATCCTCGACGAACAAGATGTTCTCGACGCCGTCGTCGGAGCCAAAGCCGAGTTCTAGGAGCAAAAGTTACTTCCCCTGGGGAGGTAACTTTTCGTAGGCGCATAGGACTCACATGTGCTTGTTGGCGCACGTGGGTTAACGTCAGCACAGAATAAACATGTGAAGGGGGCATCATGACGCTGAAAATGGGTATCTACCTGAACTCGCAACATCCCGAGGACGAGGATGCGGGTCAGCACCTGCGGGCGATCGTGGAGCAAGTCAAGTCGGCCGAGCGGTTGGGTTTCGATTCGATCTGGGCCGGCGAACATCATCTGACCGACGGCTTCCACTTCTTCTCCCAACTGGCGCTGTTGTCGCATCTGGCTGCCTACAGCGGGGACATGGATCTGGGGACGAACCTGGTGCTGTTGCCGCTGCACCCGCCGGTTGATATCGCCGAGCAGGTTGCGCTGATCGACCAGCTCTGTGGTGGGCGTTTCATTCTCACGCTTGGTCAGGGCTATCGCCAGGAAGAATTCGACGCATTTGGTGTGAAGATGGAAGACCGTCTTGCGCGTTTCGTCGATGGCGTCGAGATCATTCGCCGGCTGTGGACCGAACGTGACGTGACCCATGAGACCGAGTGGTATTCGCTGTCGGGGGCAACGGTGCGACCAGCGCCAGCCCAGGTCGGTGGCGTGCCGATATGGATTGGCGCCAGCGCTGACCGGGCGATCAAACGAGCGGGACGCCTTGGTGATGCCTTCATGGCCATGCCCAACGCCACCACTCCCGAGGTCCGGCGCCAGTTCGACATGTTCGATACGGCACGAGCCGAAGCTGGCTTGCCGCCCGCGACCGAGGCCGGGCGTTTGATCGAAGTGTTCTGCCATCACGACAGCGCCGAGGCGTATCGTCGAGTCGCTCCCCATCTGTTGACCAAGTACGCGGCGTATGCCTCGTGGGGGTTGCAAGACAATGGGCTTGACGACAATGGGCTTGACGACGCTGATGCTGGCCCATCGGCATCGGTTGAACAACAATTTGCCGAGCTTGCCGAGGATCGTTTCGTCGTCGGCAACCCCGACGAGGTGGTCGCAGGTCTTGTCGCTCAGCATCGGGTTGTCGGGCTCACACATCTGACCATGCGGGTGACCTGGCCCGGCTCAAACGTGGACCATGCGATGGAATGTATTGAGTTGCTTGGCACCGAAGTGCTGCCTCGGGTCCGCCAGGAACTCGCTCGTACCGTTTGAGCAAGTTGCGGACTGAATCAAGTTCTTGACTCAGTACAGAAAACCTGTTTGAGTGGCATAGGTGAGTGGGGCTGCCGAACAAGAGATGCGCGACCGTGGTGTCCACGTAACCGCGCAACGATTGGCGATTGCCGAAGCCGTTTCCGCACATCCACATGCAACGACCGACGAACTGGTCGACGCCGTACGAGTGCGCATTGGTTCAATCTCTCGCCAAGCGGTGTACGACACCTTGAGTGTCTTCGTCGAGAAGAGTCTGATTCGTCGAATCCAGCCTGCTGGATCCGTTGCCCGCTACGAAGACCGCGTTGGCGATAACCATCACCATCTTGTCTGTCGTGACTGCAATGTTATGTTCGACATAGATTGCGCTGTTGGCGACACACCGTGTTTAACCGCCGATGATGATCACGGCTTCGAGATCGACGAAGCCGAAGTTGTGTACTGGGGACGTTGTCCCTCGTGCCGCACCAAGTAACGCACAAACCTTTCTAGTAATAACCCCCAAAATTCTGAGTAATCAAGGAGAAATATGACCGACGAGAACAAGTGTCCGGTACTACAACACGACCATTCAGCTCGTGGCAGCTCGGCCAACCAACACTGGTGGCCGAACCAGCTCAACCTGAACATGCTCCATCAGGGCAACCCGAACTCGAACCCGATGGACCCCGACTTCGACTACGCCGCGGCCTTCAACAGCCTCGACCTAGGCGCACTCAAGGCTGACCTCACCGCCTTGATGACCGACTCCAAGGAATGGTGGCCAGCTGACTACGGTCACTACGGCCCGTTCTTCATCCGTATGGCATGGCACTCAGCTGGCACCTACCGCACCCACGACGGTCGCGGCGGCGGCGGCGCTGGTCAACAGCGCTTCGCTCCACTGAACAGCTGGCCAGACAACGGCAACCTCGACAAGGCCCGCGCCCTGCTCGAGCCAATCAAGCGCAAGTACGGCCAGAAGATCTCCTGGGCCGACCTCATGCTTCTCACCGGCAACGTTGCTCTCGAATCCATGGGTTTCAAGACCTTCGGCTTCGCCGGCGGTCGCCCCGACGTGTGGGCTCCTGAAGAAGACGTCTACTGGGGACCAGAAAACGTTTGGCTCGACGACCAGCGCTACAGCGGTGACCGTGAACTGCAGTCACCACTCGGTGCCGTGCAAATGGGTCTCATCTATGTAAACCCAGAAGGCCCCAACGGCAACCCTGATCCAATCGGTTCCGGTCGCGACATCCGCGAAACGTTCGGCCGTATGGCAATGAACGACGAAGAAACCGTTGCCCTGGTTGTCGGCGGTCACGCCTTCGGCAAGATGCACGGTGCTGGCGCCGAAGATCTCATGGAAGCCGAACCAGAGGGCGCTCCTATGGAGCAGCAGCTCCTGGGCTGGAAGAATAACTTCGGATCTGGCAAGGGTGTACACACCACCACGAGCGGTTTCGAAGGTGCCTGGAACTCCACTCCTACCCAGTGGGACAACAACTACCTCGAGACATTGATGGACAACGACTGGGAGCTCACCGAGAGCCCAGCCGGTCACAAGCAGTGGACCGCTCCAGCACTCGCTGGCACCGTTCCCGATGCACACGACCCATCGATCACCCACGCTCCGATGATGAGCACCGCCGATATGGCCATGAAGATGGACCCAATCTATGGGCCGATTTCACAGCGCTTCCGCGACAACCCAGAACAGCTCGACGATGCATTCGCTCGTGCCTGGTACAAGTTGCTTCACCGCGACATGGGCCCTCACGTGAACTTCTTGGGTCCTGAAGTAGCGCCAGAACAACTGTGGCAGGATCCAATTCCAGCCGGCACCGCACTCAGCGACGCCGACGTTGCAACCCTGAAGACCGCCATCATGGCATCTGGTGTCAGCGTGACCGACCTGGTATCGGTTGCATGGGCTTCGGCTTCGACCTTCCGCAAGACCGACAAGCGAGGCGGCGCCAACGGTGGCCGTATCCGCCTGTCGCCTCAGAATGCATGGGAAGCCAACAAGCCGGCTGATCTGCGCCGGGTGCTCACCGCACTCGAGGGTGTCCAGTCAAGCGCTGGTATCTCCGTATCGATGGCTGACCTGATCGTTCTCGGCGGTTGTGCTGCAGTTGAAGCTGCGGCTTCAGCTGGCGGCAACGCAGTGACTGTCAACGTCAGCACCGGTCGTGGCGATGCCACTCAAGAACAGACCGACGAAGAGTCATTCGCATGGCTCGAGCCACACGCCGACGGTTTCCGTAACCATCTCGGCAAGGGCAGCAGCCATGTTGCTGAGCACCTGCTCGTCGACAAGGCTCATCAGCTCGATCTCGGTGCTCCCGAGATGGCTGTGCTTGTTGCTGGGCTCCGTGTCCTTGGCGTGTCGAATGACAATCACGGTGTTCTCACCGAGAATGTCGGCACCCTATCCAATGACTTCTTCGTGAACCTGCTCGACGTCGACACCGCCTGGGCAGCAGCCTCTGGTAGCGAAGACACATTCGAGGGACGCGATCGTGCGTCTGGCGACCTCAAGTGGACCGGTACCCGTAACGACCTCGTGTTCGGTTCGAACTCGATCCTGCGAGCAATCGCAGATGTCTACGCATCAAGCGACGCTGGCGCCAAGTTCGCCAACGACTTCGCCGCTGCATGGGGCAAGGTAATGGACAACGACCGCTTCGACCTGGGGTAGTACGCCATGCGGCGCTGGGGCGCCGAATGGCTGTTTTCTAGCCTGAGCGTCTGCGGTCCCGGACCGCTGCGCTACCTGGGTTAGCGAATACTGCTTGACGTGAGTAGTTCGTGAATGAAGCCCCGTCGGAACCGCGAGGTTCCGGCGGGGCTTTTTCGCGGGTCGTCGTGGGTAGTAGGCCAGGCAGCCCTGGGTTGTACCTCATGCGGTGCAGCCATGTTTGGACGACCAAGTCGTGGTGAGCCTGTCATGGTGGGCTTCGGATGGATACGTTGGGGGCATGGCCGAACTTGCTGGATCGCAGACCCATGACAACCTCAAAGCCGCGTTTGCTGGCGAGTCTCAAGCGAACCGGCGTTACCTCTACTTCGCCAAGGTTGCCGACGCCGAAGGCCAGGAAGATATCGCTGCTGGATTCCGCTCGACTGCCGATGGCGAAACCGGTCATGCCCATGGGCATCTCGATTATTTGCAGCCAGTCGGCGATCCCGTAACCGGTGAACCAATCGGTACGACGGCCGATAATCTGCGGGCTTCGATCACGGCCGAAACCCACGAATACACCGAGATGTATCCAGCCTTCGCCAAGACGGCACGCGACGAAGGCTTCGATGACATCGCCGACTGGTTCGAGATTCTGGCCAAGGCCGAGAAGTCCCATGCCGGTCGTTTCGAGCAGATGCTCGAGTTCCTGGGCTGAACATGCGACGTCTGGTTGAGCGAAACGACATCGTTGACTTCGCCACCTACGAAGACAACCGGGTAGCGAGTCGACCGCTGGCGATGGCGGCGAAGAAGCCGCGTCGGGTGCATCTGCACGAGAACCTGACCGTCCTCTTCGAAAATCGGGACACGCTTCGTTACCAGATCCAAGAGATCATGCGGGTCGAGCGAATCGTACGCGAGGCCGACATCGTGCACGAGATCGACACGTATAACGCACTGCTTGGGAGCCCCGGCGATATCGGTTGTGTGCTGCTGGTCGAGGTCCCCGATGCCGACGAACGGTCTCGGCTGCTCACTGAATGGCGTGGCCTACAAGCGCGACTGTACGTCTCGTTCGCCGACGGCAGCAAGGTCTTCGCGACCTTCGATCCGGCACAGGTTGGCGATGACCGAATCAGCGCAGTGCAGTACCTGCGCTTCCAGGTCGAGGGCCAAACGCCGGTTGCCATCGGAACCGACTTCGAAGGTCTAGAGTCGAACGTGACGTTCACGTCAGAACAGATCGCTGCACTCACCGAGGACCTCGCACGACTATGAGCACCATCAAAGTATGAGCAGCGGCGAGATATGAGTACCGCAGACAAGAGCGCCACCGAGGTCGTCAAGCCTGCACCAACGGTATTTCCCGAGCGCACACAATTCGATCTGTCGTCGTACCCGTGTCCCCGGTGCGAGAAGACCATGGCCGCGGACTCCTACGCTCCGTGCCAGGACTGCATCGCCGAACTCAAGGCCAGTCAGCAGGGCGAAGCAACCGGCGAAGCAGCCGCTGCCTACGAACCCAAGATGAACGTAACCCCCAACGCCGTGGCGCTCAAAGACGACTAGCCCGCCGGGTCAATCCAAATCCCCGAATGTGCCCCAGAGAGCACAACCCCGGTCACCGTCACCGTGAGCCAGGGCTCACGAACCCCGGTTAATGAATCCCCTATTGAACAAGTGCAGCTCACCGCCCCAGGTACTTTCACACTGGAAACCAGCTCAACAAGCCCAATCACCATTGAAATCAGTTCGAAGTTGCCCGGCTGCACCCCAAAAGGTGGTCTCTTCGAGCAATTTGTGCAAGTGACCAACCTCAAAGCACGCTAAAAAGATATCCACAGGAATTTATTGCTTGTTTCTATCTGCGTGATTCTGGGTAAACCTTGGATATGAAAACAAAACATTTTTATGCCACCGCAGTTGCCCTTCTCACGCTCTCCGCACTGACAATCGGGGGCGCCGCCGCCGCCGAGCCCACACCCGGCGGGGTAGTAATCGCCCAGGGGACCAGCGTTCAAGCCCAGGAAATCACACTCAGCGCAGCCCCCACAAAGCCCGGCCAGATCACAGTCAAAGCTCAACCACGAGCTCAAGTGAAATTAACCGCCAAAGGGGTTAAGCAATCTAAGAAGGCCAACAGCGCAGGCATTGCAGTCTTCACCAAACTCACCGCTGGAAAGACCTACACCCTCAATTCACGCGGCCAGTCAACAAAAGTGACTGCTCTCAAGACTGTCGCCCCGGCAACGGATCTGATCGTGCGAACCACCACGATCGCCGACTCGGTTGCACTGAGCTGGAAGCACACTGACACCAAAGCCACCGGTGGCAGCAATCTGAACTACCGCGTCACCGCAAAGGCAGATACCGGGGCAATCAACTCCGAAACAATAAGCACCGAGACAACAAGCATGGCCACCATTGTTTCAGGAATCAATCCTGATCTGCTCTACACATTTACCGTCACACCCATTAACGCCATGGGTCCCGGTCAATCAA
>ENA-OWPI01000505-OWPI01000505.1-marine-metagenome-genome-assembly--contig:-NODE-505-length-53714-cov-11.065403_pt1 | contig 53714 bp, 28 predicted proteins | sample MGYA00238138_ERZ651775 | MGnify/ENA primary metagenome ERZ651775 (study PRJEB26906, sample SAMN06265043) | marine metagenome | isolation source: Helgoland LTER site | place: Germany:Helgoland, sampling...
ATTATACGAGAGAGAGAGTTGGAGAGACGAGAGACTCAGAGAGGGATACGCGCGCGCGGACACACACACACACACACACAGAGAGAGAGACGGTGTGTTATCGCGCGTTTTGTGAGCGTTACAAGAGAGAGAGAGAGAGAGAGAGAGATTGACGCTTTTTTCTTTCTTCTGTGTGACGAGCGAACTTATCCAAACGAGAGAGAGAGGAGTTATAGAAAAAGATGATGTCGCCGCTTCTTTCCGGGTCGTCTTCGACGACTTTGACTTCGGTTGGTTCGTTCACAAGTAAAGGAGGACGCGCGATGACGACGATCGCGTCGCGTTCGAGGAGCGCTCGAGTCACCGCATCGTCGTCCTCGAAATCATTTCCATCGCCTCGAAGAGGTAAAGCGACGTCGACGACTAATCCGATGAAAGTCTTCACCGTCTTTGCCTCCAGAAAAGACACGCCTCCTCCCTTTACCACGAAAGCGGCGACAAAAACAACTCGTTTAAACGCAGTTCTAGAACCCGAGCAGCAAAGACAGCAAAACAACGGAGACAACATCAACGCCGAAAAGCCTTTGCAAGGAGTGAAAGGTGTAAAACGCTTGACGAAATCGGAACGCGAGAAAAATTCGAAAGATTACGAGTGGGCGGCGTTGATTTCGAGCTGCGGAGTAACCTCGATTGCAATTACGGCGACGTATTTTCGATTGTTGAGGTCGTATAACTTGATGGACGACGTCGGTGGGGTGAGTGTTTTTCCGACGGCGGAGTTATTCGCGCAGTTGGCGCTGATCGCCGGAGCGGCGGTCGGGATGGAGTTTTACGCTCGATTCGCGCATAAATACTTATGGCACGACGTTTGGTGGTCCATGCCGATGAAATACAGGAAAGATTGGAACAAAAAGATTTGGTTGTTGCACGAGTCGCACCATTTACCGAGAGAAGGCGCGTTCGAGGCGAACGATATCTTCGCGGTGGCCAACGGCGTGCCGGCGTTTGTGTTGTGCTCGTACGGTTTTTTCACGCCGGGGGTGTACGGAGGGTTATGTTTTGGCGCCGGTCTTGGCATCACCTTATTCGGTATCGCGTACATGTACGTTCACGATGGGATGGTTCACAAACGATTTCCGACCGGGCCGTTGGGAAAACTTCCGTGGTTGCGAAGGGTCGCCGCGGCGCACACCATCCACCACACCGAACAGTTCCAGGGCGCGCCGTGGGGGTTATTTTTAGGCGAAGACGAATTGAGTAAACACCCGGGCGGTATCGAAGAACTCGACAAAGTCTGTTTAGCCAACGACAGAGCGGATAAACGACGCGAAATGGAGTGTTTAGCGGCTGGGTTTTCCAACGCCGAGCAGTGCGACGTCCCGATCCATCTCTCCGTCGGATCTTCCAAGGATGACTATTTAGTCGTTTCCCAAGACGAAACCGAGTTAGGAATCAAAGCCGGATTACACATTCCAAGTCAAATAGAATCGCCGCAGTGCGTGATCACCGAAGACGGGAAGCGAATCAACGAATCCTTAAAAAGCGTCGTTTCCGAAGCCAAAGAATAAGACTAATAAGAATACTAATATGTAAAGAGCGAGCGAGCGAGCGAGCGAGAGAGGAAGCAAACCAGCAGAGCGCGAACCGCATTACGCAAAGCGCCCGCGGCAAAGAGAACGCCGCAAAAGGGTAAAGTTTTGCGCCTATCCATAGAAAAAAGAAGTAAGAACGCAGCACACGCACCTTGTTAAGCAGCAGCGAAAGAGAAAACGAACTATGTAATATATAAAACCGATATATAAAGATATAATACACGCGTAAATCGAGTACTTGTTTAGGGTATACTAAACCCTACAAGTAAGTCGTTCTCTCTCTCTCTTCTTCATCTCTTCATTTCATTCAGGATTGAACGCTACACCGCGCAAAATCAAAATGTTCTCCTCTCCTTTTGCGACGACGATGACGCAGTCGTCCTCGTTTTCCCTCATGAAAGCTCCCGCGAGTTTTTGCAACGCGAAACAACATAAACATAAACATCAAAGGAAGGAGATAAAAAGACATTTTTGCGTCCCCGTCAGCAGCACGATTCTCGTTAAGGAAACCAACGACGAGGAGGCATCGAAACCAACGAGGACGAGAAGAAGAGACGCCGTCCTTTTGGCAACGTCCGCCGTGTTCTACGCGTTGCCGTCTTTCGCGTTCGGTGGTGGGAAAAAAGAAGAGAAACCAGACCCGACCGCGGCGAAGAACGCGAAGAAAGCTGCCATTTTGGCTGCCGCGAGAGCGAAAGCGGAAGGGCAAGCCGCGAAACAACAAGCGATATCGCAAGAAGAGGACGCAACTCCAAAGAAGGAGTTACAATCGGCGGCGTTTTTTGATGCCAGCAATTCAGGCGCAGGAGTGAGAGGTGGAGGCGCGGATGCGAGCAACACGTACGAGGTCGTGAAAGAGCCCGAACCGGCGGCTCCGGCGCCGTCTGAACCGGCGGCGACGACTCCGCCGCCGCCGCCCGCCGCCGAAGCGCCCGCCGAAGCGGAGGAATCCGGAGGCTTCAGCTTACCGTCCGTCAGCTTACCGTCCGTCAGCTTACCGTCCGTCAGCTTGCCGAAGTTGCCGTTTTAATACATTTATAATACTACAGTACCATACCATACAATACGACATGTTACGACGTGTTCTTTTCTCCTCAGAACAAACAGACCTTTCATGGCTCAACTGATACTCGACACCAAAAGCCATCGAGGACGACGACGAGGACAACCGCGACGAGTATTTATTCCTCTCCTATCGCTCGTACTCGTCATACTCTACGCGAACTACCGGGTTTTCGACGTGCTGACGCAGATTGAATCCTCTCCGCCGCCGGCAAAAGGGAAAACCGAATTGGAAAATTCAAAAACTGATGAAACCAACGAGAACAAAACCGAAGATGAATCGATGACGATGACGATGCCTGCGATTGGATTCGGCACGGCTGGGTTAGGTTTGGAGACGAAAGAGAGCGTCAAAAAAGCCTTACAAGTTGGGTACAGAATGATAGACACGGCGCAAGCTCCGGAGTGGTACCGGGAAGATTTGGTTGGGTTAGCCATAGAGGAGAGCATAAACGTGGTGAAGAGAAAAGACGTGTTCGTGACGACGAAGATCCATCCGAGACATTTAGGCAGGAAAGGGATGGATATGATTGAAACTTCGTTAACAAACTTAAGAACGACATACGTAGATTTAGTTTTGTTGCATTACAGCGAGTGTTGGGGGAATTTGTGTTCGCGAGGAGAAGTCGTTCCGGGGACGTGGAAAGAGGCGTACAGAGAGCTCGAACGGTTAGTCGTGGAGTTTAAAGTCGCGCGGTTTATTGGCGTCTCGAATTTCAACGCGAACGCTCTGGAAGAATTGCACGCGTTTGCAAACGTGCAACCGTTGGTGGTGCAAATGCGTTCTGACGTCTTCGCGCAAGATCGGAGGACGATGGACGTGTGCGCGAAATACGGGTGGCGATTCGAAGCGTATTCCTCTTTAGGCGGTCAGTGGTGGCAGTATAAAACCAATCCGGTGTTGAACAACGACGACGTCGTGAAAGTGATTGCTGCGAGATATAACGTCTCGCCTGCATTGGTCGTCCTCAATTACGCCAAGAACGTGTTGCATCAAACAATCATCCCGCGAAGTCGAGATCGGAAGCACATGGAAGATAGTTTGTTGAGGTTAGATTCGTTCGAGTTAGACGACGAGGAAATCGAAAGTTTGAAGGCTCTGGACGGGAAAGTACCTTCGAAAGATTAGAAGAAGTAGTGTGTAGGATTTTTAGGGCTCTAAATTCGTATAGCGGCAATGAATGTGTTTTGTTTTACAACATGAAATGAATCATCTATCTCTAAACTAATATTAATCTTCTTTTTACAACTTCAGCTTCTTCTTCGCCGGTTCGTCTTCTTTATCGACCCTCGCGGTTTCGGCGAATGCATTATCGATCTTGACTTGACTCAACTTCTCCGCGCTTTGCTTCGCAACCACCTTCGCGAACATGCTCTTGATATCCTGCGTGTTCTTCTTCGCCACCGCGACGACTTCTTTTACGCACGCGTCGCCTTGAAATTCGATTTTTCCCATCTCCGGAGTCACCGGATACCACTGCAAATCTTCGCCTTTCTCGATGACGCCTCCTCCTCCTCGATGGGTAGTAGTTTCATCGTCCTTCAAAAACGATGCGATACGTTTCGTGTTATCCGTCAGCCACGTCTTCACCGCTTCTTTTTTTAACATCACCGGCATCCGGTCGTGCAACCAACTCAACCTCGTCCCTTTCGAGTCTCTCGTTAACAAACTCGTCGTCCTTAATATCTCGCCGCCGCCGTCGCAAAAATCGTCTCCTTTGTACGTGTCCATAACCGCGCACACGCACAGTAATTCCCCGTCTTTTCTCGACACGTAATACGGTTGTTTCCCCATTTTGTCCTTCTTCCATTCGTAAAAGCCGCGAATCAAAACCACCGCCCTTCCTCTCCCTTTATCTTTCGCGTTCGCCTCTGTGCACCTGTTGAACATCTGTCTTTCTAAAATCGTTTCCGAGCGACAGTTAAACGCCACGTAATGATCTCTCTTCCTATCGTACGTAGATTTCTTGTACGATGGAATCAATCCGAATCGTGTCGTCCACACCTCGTCTTCCGCGACGAGCGTTGCGACCGTTTCCGACGGCGCGCAGTTACGCAACTGAGCGTGCGCACCTTCGTTCACCCACGTGACGATTTTGACATCCTTTTCCTCCTCGTCTTTATCTTCTTTCACAGCAGAAAAGAGTTTTTGGACGTCCTCGAGGGAAACGCGCGCGTTGACTCGTCCGCACATGACGACGATGTGTGCTCTTCTTCTTCTTCTTCTCCCGGTCGAGCAAACATCAACGGAGCATTTCTCTGCGGTACGTGAAAGAAAATTGCGTCAAGACCCCTTGAGTAGTTTAGGGTTGCTAATAAAACCCTAAATGAAAGAGAGGGGAAAATTTCTCGGAAGCTTGACTTTCCTCACTCTCCGTGGTCGCGCGCGCGCGCTCTTTCTAGAGAGAGAAAGAGAGAGAGAGAAGGAGAGAGAGAGAGAAGATAACGCGTAAAGATGTACTCGGAACCATCCTCCGAAAACCCGTTAAACGCGTGCACGTTTTGCGGCCGCCAACAGCTCAACAGTCGAGAGTACAATCACATTCGAGACACGTTGCATCAGCTCTCCCCGGCGGAGTTGGAAAATCGCGGGTTTTGTTTCGTCTGCTTGAACGAACAAAACATACTCTGGCAACTCATCACCGACCACGACGACATATTCCAAACGCACATCGTGTGCAAACTGAACGGCGCAGATTTGAAGTTCTTGAACCAAGCGAACAGCGAAAGCAGAGAGGCGATGAAGAGGAGCAAAAACGTCGCGTCCGTTCCCGGGAAGTTTAATGGTACGAATGCGTTACGGTTTGAGATCGAAGAGCGAATTCGCGAGAAACGCTTCGGATGACATTTTCATCTCATCATCTCGCCCCTTTTTCTTCTACGCATCATCAGATCTTCTCGTTTGATGTAATATCACGTTCTGTTTTGTTCGATTTTCAACTGACCACGTATCGTCTTCTTTCTTTGACTTCATCGTTCTTCTTTTATTACGCAGTGGGCGAGTTCTCGTCGAAAGAAACGCTCGAGTGGGCGTGGCAGCGATGGACGCGAGAAGAGGAGGAGTTCTGCTCTTTAGTGTGCGAGATTAACGATTTGGAGTTGCTGAAATGGGCGAGAGAGGAAAAACAGTGCAGGTGGGACGCGACGACGTCGTGGGAAGCGGCGAGTAAAGGGAACATGAAGACGTTGAACTACTTGTGCGAGGAAAATTGTCCGATGGACGAAAAGACGTGCGCGGAGGCGGCGGAGAACGGACACTGGGAAGTGTTGAAGTTTTTGAGAGAGAAGAAGAAGGTGCCGTGGGATCACAACACGACGAGCGCGGCGGCCGCGGAAGGGAACTTTGAGATGTTGAAGTGGTGCAGGCAAAGAGAATGTCCGTGGAACATCGGAACTTCGCGAGGCGCGTGTCAAAGCGGCCACTTGGAAATGTTGAAATGGGCGATGGCGAACGGTTGCATGGCGAACGAGACGACCACGAGCGAAGCGGCAGAGTATGGACAGTTGCAGTGCTTGATTTTCTTACGATCGCAAGGCGTCAACTGGGATTACCGCACGTGCAAGATGGCCATGAAGCACGGTCACCGCGACGTCTACGAGTACGCCGTGGAAAACGGGTGCCCGACGCAAGCGCCGGAACCGACGGCGACGCATCATCACCACCCACACCACCACCATTTCCACCACATCTTGGGCGGTGGTCCAGGGGGCGGTTTAGGAGGCGGTCCAGGCGCAAATGGCGGCGGTCCCGCCCCGGGAGGACACATGCAAATGTTGCAACAACAACAAGCCGCCGCCGCGATCGCCGCCGCGCAACAACAACAGCAAGAACAAGATGAAATGGAACTCGAGGAGTGGGAAGCAGAACTTCATTGATTGCGAGACTAAGTTAAGAGAGAGAGAGAACGCGGGTGAAAACTTGATTCTTTTTCTCTCGGAGAGATACAACCAAAGAGGAGGAATATTTAATTGAAAAACTCTTTACAACATAACACGAACACGAATAACACGACGACGACGATCAATAAAACAATGCATCGTTACCGAAGAAGCTCGTAAAAATAAAAGAATACGCGAGATGTTCTCCACCACCGCCTCCGCCTCTTCGTTTCGTTTCCATCTTCCTCCTCGTCTTCCTCTTTCTCTTCGGGGGCGTTCCCCGCGTTTTTTATCCATTTCCAATTCGGAAGGAGGAGGAGGAGAAGAAGACAAACATCATGATTATCTGCGCCATCGATCGACCCCGGGCAGATACGAACGGACGAATTTAAAGCTCGAGCACGCGTGTTCGGACCATTACCCTCTGGATTTGTTTCGAGCGCAACTTTCGTTTGGTTTTAACGGTGGCAGTACCAAAAGCCTTTCAGGAGGGGAGTTGGGAACCAAAAGAGAACGAAATACGTCAGATGACGACGACGAGAATGTTGACGAGAATGTTGGAATCGAGATGTCCGTCATCCTCCCAGAGTCGGAAGAATTAGTGGCGAACGTATTCTCTGCTTTGGGAAAACCGGACGAGGATCCGCACTGGGCGGATGTGTGGCACGGCGGGATCGCGTTGAACGAATACTTGGTTTCGGACGAGAGCGGCGGCTCGTTAGTGCGAGGGAAGCGAGTGTTAGAGTTAGGTTGCGGCGTCGGGTTAACGGGTGTTTTGTGTGCGATGGAAGGAGCGAGGAAAGTGACCATGACGGATAGAGAGCCGTTCGCGTGTTATTGCGCGGCGGCGAGTGCGGTTGCGAATGGATTTGGCTCGGTGACGAAAGCGCTGGATGAAGACGCGAGCGTCGTAGACGGGTTGGCGCAGATGGATGTAGGTTTGTTAGAAGGTGTAGTCGATAGACGTAGCAGAAGTAGCCGAAAGTGTGAATGCATCGAGGCGAAGATTATGGATTGGTTCAAGTTGGATGAGTATCTCGTCAAAGAGCAGGATGATTTTGCGTACGACGTCGTCATCGCGTGCGATTGTTTGTATTGCGAAGAAGCCGTCGAAGCCGTGGCATCGATCGTATTTAAAGCCTTGTCGAGACGACAACAACACGGCGCCACGTCGTCGCCGTTTACGTTTCTCCTTGCCGATCCGCCGTCGCGATTCCCGCAAAACCACGAGAAGTTTCTCAAAATCATACGAGAGAAGAGCGGCGTGAAAGACGTAAAGAGGAAAGATACGCTGTTAGCAGTTCGGAATCCGTGTCAAGAGGATGAAGGCGAAATAATCGTCAAGATTTGCGAATATGCGTTCCGTTAGAACGTATGTCTGATGTATTTCTATATGCAATTTGTACTGCTGGTAGTATTATCTAGAATGTTAAGCGCTAAAATTTTAATTTATCATCTCGAAGTTTCGTACTCTTCCCTTCGGAGTCAATCATGTTCACGTCGTGCGCTTTGGCAATTTCCATAAACACTTCCATGGATAAATCAAACGAGTGCACAGCCGTCGTCCCTTTGACTTTATCAAAGTAGTGGTACGGAATCTTACTTCGACTCGGACGCCAATTCGAGAACCCGTACATGTCCACCGAGTCGCACAGATTCAGCATGAACAACATGGCAAAGAAACCAGACATTGGTTTGCGCTTGTACGCACCTGGATGTTTCAGCTGCTCGACTGCTTTACCTTCCTTGACCAACTTTTCATTTTTTTCGCGGCGTTCCGCCGCGCGTCGTTGTTCGAGGACGTCTTTCAGCTGCAACCAAATACCGTAGCCTTTTACGGTGAAATCCGGCGAGGTCAACACCGGGACAACTGGAAGCTGTCCTTGCGCTTGCATCCGGAGGAGTTTCGGGTACAATTGATTTCTCAACGTGTGCAACACGGACTCATACATGACTAAGAACGCGTCGGTTTCTACAACCGGCGTTCTTTGCGTGATTTCTCGCGCCCAGTGAAAATTGATCATGTTAAACGTCGTCTTCGAGCCGACGTAATCGGTAAATCGACCGCCAACCGGGGCGTTGTTCATTCGTAAAACCGCATCGTGCGCGTCGATATCTTTCCCATGTCTCGAGGTGAGTAAAGCTCCACCGTTACCGACAACTGCACACGTCTTGTACCGCCACGACGGATCGCGAGGTGGTAACGCGTCGTAGAGGTGTTTTGTGATGCGAAATGTTAAACCACGCGTTCCGGGCGGTTTTGAGCGCAACGCTTCTTCCAAACCAGCGCCGGCGGTTTCAATTTTCATGTGTTGCTGTTGTTGTTGTTGCTGCTGCAAGTTATCGCTACTATCACCACCAAGTCCGAATCCAACGTCGTCGCTTTCGTCAATCACCGTCTCGGCTTCAGCCGCTAAGGCTTCCACATCCGCATCCGCCGCGCCTTCGCCCCCCCCGCTATTTCTATGTCTCAACAACCTCCTCCGTCTTCTACTATTTGCCGTCGCCTCCATATCCGCCTCTCCAACGCTCTTCCAATTCGGCAAATCCTGCGCCATGCCGACTTGCGTCACCGCGTACACTCTTCTATAATAGTTCATCCCGTCCACTCTCGGCGTCGGATCGTACTTAAATATCCCTCGGTGCGTCAACAAAGGAACCGACCCGTTAAAATTCGCCTCCAAAGCCGTCCTCTCGCTCCCTGGTTGGTCCACATCGAATGGAAGCTTCGAAACGAGCCATCCTCGGGCGAGATGCGGCTTATTCCCCGTCGCCGCGGTTATCGTCGCGACCGGATCCTCGTTACGTTCCGCGCTCGTCGTCGTCGTCGTCGTCTCGCTACCGCTACTCCTATTCTCCTCCTCCGTCTCATCTAAATGCGCGTCCACCGTCGACTGCGGTAAATCGTGCGCAATCACCGCTTCTCGTTCGTGTTCGCCTTCTTCCTCTCTTCTTCTTTCGTTCCCGTGGTTTTCCTCCTCCTCCTCCTGAAACGTCGTGTGTTGATGAAACTGAGCAAAGTGCTTCACCTCGTCCAAAACATTTTTCTTCGTCTTCGAAATCGTCGTTTCAGAGAGAAAGCCGCCGAGTTTACGTCGAATTCGCACTCTGAACGTGATTGTCTTCTTCCCCGAGGAGTTTGAGGTGGTTTTGAGGCAGACGCCGACGAGAAAGACGAGGCACAGAACGACGACGAAAATGCGAAAATTGGTTCTCTTCTTTCCCCGCGAAGGAGGATGATGAAAGAAAGACGACCACCCGAAAGCTGATGACGACGTTTTGAGGTTCGCTTTTGGCGTCACCGCCATCTCTCGAGGAATGGGGTGACGTGATTTCCAAAGGTGTTTTTGTTCTTTTCGCGTTTTTGTCGTCGTCGGGAGGGGTGAGAATTTGTGAAGTAAAACGCAGGTGTGTGAAGCGAGAAAAGACGCGAGCGATGGTATATATGGTATATATATTCGCTATACGACGAGTGCATAACAGTCGGTGCTAGGCTAAAAAGGTAAGTCTCTCTCTCTCTCTCTCTCTACATTATTCGGTGATCACTTTCGTCCCCAACCCTTTGAAATCCCCTTTCTGGACGTCTTCGCACACCGTCACGTACGAGTACATCTCCTCGTCGGCGTCTTCGTTGTCGTTTCTTCGTCGAGAGATTTGGACGCGAATGCGCTTCGGGACGTTGCGAATGCCTTTGGACCAAACGGCTTTGTTTAATTTCACGTCCACGCGGACGTCGGACGTTTTCATCATCTTTTGCGCGAACGTTTTGATCTGTGTTTGGTAATACAAGAGGTGAAGGGAGTTTTGAGTCAGTTTTTGTTTAGGGTGTTTTGGGGTCTTGCACCGGAACACAATTTTCCCTCATCTCTCTCTCTCTCGGTCGCGTCGCCCGAAGAGCACGAACGAACGCGCACCACGCGCAAATACGCGACAAACGCGCAAATAAATACACCGCGTGTACGTTTCGCGCGTTTCGCGCGTCTCTCGCAAGTCGCAACAGGATCCATTTTTCGAGATTTCAAGTCTGTTTTTACGCAAAAATTTACGCGTCTACGAAAGGAAAAACAAAAGGAGCAAATTTGCGCGTAGAAGAAATGCATTTTCGGAAATCACGCCGAACGAGCACGTACCGCTTTCACCGCGCGCGGAGCTCTCTTCTTAAAAGTCACTCCGTGCGTCGCTTTGCCCAAGTTGATGGTGTATTCTCTCGTGACGACGTCGTCGGCACCCATTATGTCTCTATGCGTTTCACGAGTTGTGGTTTTGTCTAAAAGTGGAGAAATTTCTCTTTGCTTTCTTTTCGGAGGTCTTTGTGTTAGGGTGTAGGGTTTAGTTGGGTTGCCTCTCGAACTTTACGCTTCGACTATCTATTCGCTATACTCGTCGTCTAAATCGTCGTCGTCGTCGCTACTGCTAAAGGCTAAAGCGCCGGCGGGGATGCTTTTCTTTGTCTTATTATTCTTCTTCTTCCCTTTGGGTGGGTTCTTCGCTTCTCCTCCTCCTCCGCCGAGGAAGCCGTTTTCTTCTTCTTCTTCGTCGTCGTCGCCCGACGCGTCGAGGTCGTTTTCTTCGTCGTCGTCGTTTTCTTCTTTGCGGCGGAGCTCTTCGGGCTCGACGAAACCTCGAGAGACGCGCATTGCCGTGGTGGTGCCGTCCGAGTCGATGGTGACGACGATGATGGATTCGTAGGGTGCGGTTTGTTCTTCTTCTTTTCCTTCTTCTTTTACATTTTCCTCGATGTTTCGTCGATGGTTTCGTTCGTTTTCTTTCTCGTCTTCTTTCAAAGGCAGTTCCGCGGCGGTGCCTTTCTCCTCTTCCATCGCCAAAGCTATCAAACCCGCCTTCTCCTTCGCCTCCGGCTGCTCTTTCAAAGAAGGATCCGCTAACCTCTCCAAACCATCTCCGTTCGCCACCGCCTCTAAAAACGTCTCGTCGACGACGCCTCTGTTCAGCGCGAACGCGTACGCTTTCGTCTTCGCTCTCGCTCTTCGCTTCGCGCCGTTGCCGACGTTTCCGTCCCTCTTGTTCCTCGTTGTTGTGTTATTCTTTGTGTTTCTCTTCTTCGTTTCCTCCGGTTTCGGATTCGGTTCGCACATCAAACACAACAAAGGCGGTTGTTGGTGTTGTTCTTCTCGTCTGCGCTTTCCTTTTCCTCCTTCCTCCTCCTCCTCCCTTTCGTCGCCGACAGTAAACATTTCGCACGTCGGCGTGCACTCCAACCATAAACCTGATCGCATTAAACCTAAATACGCGCCGTATAAGTCGCTCGGCGTCGCCACCGCGCGTGAAAAGTCAATCTCATCCAACGACGAAACCGTTGTCGTCTTTGCGGTCGATGTGTTCACGAACGCACATCTCGAGATGAACTCGGGAAACGAGAGCAACGTTGTCGTCGCGTTCATATTCCGAGACGAGTATTGTTTCCTTCTCCTTCGTTTCCTCCGCCTCTTTCTCCGAGCGTAGGCGAGATGTCACGACAACCCGGGTCGCGTGCCTTCTTTTCCGCGTTTCAAAGCAGCGCAGAAAGTGCCGCCGTGTCAACACTTTTCCCGGAGAAAAGATACGCTTTTTGCAGAAAAAGGAAGCGAAAGAGGTCGCACACGACACGAATACGCATCATGCGCGAGAACAACAACACCACCACCGCGTCGCTCGCAGAACGAGTCAAACGCGCCATCCAATCGCGGAGAAAATTCATCGTCGAGAAGAAAAACGAGCTCGGGGAGAAATCCTTCCGGAGACTTCTCGAAACGGATTTACGCCTGAGCAAACGACAGTTGGACGAACCGACGGTGAAAGAGACCATCGGGAAACTGCTCCTCGAAGTGATTGAACGTGGAACGCTCGAGGAGGAGGACGATTTGGAGGAGGAGTCGGACGAGGACGAGTATTCGGAGGAGGACGACGAAGACGACCAGGCAAAGGTGTTGGTAAAAAGGAAGCGAAAGAAGTCAGAGAAGCAACCAACTCGCGAGAGGAAGACGGAAACGGAAACGCCGAACGCGAAAGTTTCGAAACTTCGCAAACTGTGCAAAGATGCCGGAATTACGAAAGCGACGCACGTGTTCATGAAGTTTAAAACGAATTTGGAGCGAGAGGATGCGTTGGAGAAGTTGCTCGGGGAACGCGCGTTGGATATTCGCGCGACGGCGCGAGAGTTGGCGAAAGTCAAGGAGGACATCGAACGGGAAAAAGATCTGGAGGATATCGACGCGTCGAATATTATCGAAGGTGGGAGACGAAGGAACACGAGGACGCAGGTGAGTTATAAAGGTTTGGACGCGTCAGAGAGCGAGGAAGAGGAGGAAGAGGAGGAAGAGAGCGACGTGGAGATTGAGAGCGACTCGGACGAGGAACGGAAGAAGTTAAAGAAGAAGAAGAAGAAAGAGAAGAAGACTTTGAAGAAAAAGAGTAGCTCTGATAGTAATACGAACAACACTAGGCCCAAAAGTAACTTGAAAAAGATGCAGAAGAGTGCGTCGCCGAAGGCGTTCACCGCGGCGAGTTCGAGCGATGATGACGAATGATGACTGTGAGGTGCGCGCGCACGAGAGATATCAAATCTTTCTTAATATACAGCAACGGATAAAACTATATAAAGCATCTCTAACTACAAATTCTCTAATAACTACTTCGCCTCTTTTGTCTTTACCTTCTTCTTTTTCTCCTCTTTCTCCAATCGCTTCTTCTCCTTCAACTGCGCAATCTTTTCTTCGATGAATTTCCTCTTCAGCTTCTCTCTCGCTTCGACGGTTTCCATCTTCGCCTCTTCCCTCTCTCGCCTCGCCGCTTCCGTCTCTCTCGCCACGTCTTCAACCAACCGTCGCTCTTTCTCTCGCTTCTCCTCGTCTCTAAATTCTCGCGCTTCCCTTTCTTCGTCCTCTCTTCGCCGTTGCTCCCGAAATTCGTTCCGTTCTCGCTCTTCTTCGTCTTCGTCTTCGTCCTCTCTTCCCGCGTATCTGCGTCTCTCGTACGCGCTCCCAAAATCGTACTCGTACTCCTCCTTTTCCTTTTCCTCCAGTCGTTTCCGTTTGAAATCCATGCACTCGAATCCGTCTTTCGGTATTTTCATCGTCGTCGTTCCTCCCAAATCGTCGTCTTTCGACAACTTTTCGTACAAACTCGCTTTCGTCTCCAGCGTCGTTTTCTCTCTCTCCTCGTCTCTGACGTCTTTTCCATTCCGTTCGCGAACGCCTTTATTCTCTTTCAACAATTCGCGCTTCGCGTTTGAAATTATTCGCTTTTTCGTTGGTCTTTTTCCTCTTTTCGTCGTCGTTTCCTCCGTCGTCGTCGCCGAAGAGGAAGGTTTACCAAACGCGGTTTCCGATTTCAATTTCGCCTTCTCCGCTTCTAAGAACACGAGCGAGGCGTGGGTGATATTTTCGATCGGTTTCCGTTTCCTGGGGAGGCACGAACCAGACGCGAGCCATCCGAGGTTTTCACATTCGGTCGTCTTTTTGCGTCTCTGCGTTTCACCGCGCTCGCTCGGAGCAGTGACACCACTCATTCGCGTGAGTAGTATTCGCGCGTTCCGTTGTATGGCGAACGATTGGAAAACTTGTAATTGTATAAAATCCTTCATTTCTCCCCGCGCGAAACGAGAGAGAACGACCGGGTTCTCCTCTTCCTCTTCCGCAAAGAAGCGAGGAAGAAGAAGCATCATGTCGTCGTCGTCTTCGTCGTTTCGTCCTCTCAAAATGATGTGCGTTCTCTTTCTTTCTTCTCTCTCTGTCTCTCTCGCAACGCACGAAGCGTTTCAACTGTTTTTAAAGCGCACGCGTTGGGAATATTCTCCGTCCGTCTGTCGCTCTCAAACGTTCGCTTTCGGAGCGCAAACAGAGAGGCGCTTCATTCGAAATCATCGCGAAAAAAAGCACCTGTTCTTTATACGCACTCTCTCTTCCTCAAACTTTGTCGCTCACGATGCGCTTTTTCTTCTCACGCAGTATATACGTCGTCCTGTCCGTGTGGATGATGCGAAAACTTGAGGGGGTGACGGCGTCTCGAGAGACAAAAATTGCATTCGGAAGCTGCAACAAGCACCAAAAAATGAACGCGACTTCAATATGGACCTCGATCGAACGGACACACCCGAACGCATTCGTATGGCTCGGGGACGCGGTGTACGCGGACACTCGGATTACGTTCGAGAAGAGGAAGTATTTTGGAGAGAAGTTCCACGCGGAAGCGTACGCGGCGGTGAAGCGGTTCCCGGCGTACGAGAGGCTGGCGAAGAAAGCGCGGATTTTAGGGACGTGGGACGACCACGATTACGGCATGAACAACGCGGGGAAACATTGGGAACACAAGGAAACGGCGAAAGAGTTGTTTTTAGATTTTTTGGACGAAGGGAAGGAGACGGAGCGACGGTTGGAAAGAGACGGGGTGTACGAGAGTTATTCCGTGTACGAGGACGACGAGGCGAAACGAGGCAGGGAGGTACAGATTCTATTGTTGGATACTCGGTGGAACTTCGTCGACGGATCGACGCCTGAAGATGGAGAAGCGGATATTTTAGGTCCAAAGCAATGGGAGTGGTTGGAAAAGGAGTTGATGAAACCGAGCAACGCGGAGGTGACGTTGATTGGGTCCTCGATACAAGTGTTCGCCGAGCTCAATCAGATGTATAAAGCGGTGAATTATAAAATCGCGAGAGAATTCGGGAAATCGATAGAGAATTGGGGTTCGTTTCCGTCGAATCAAAAGAGGTTAATGCGTCTCGTCTCCAAGGCAAAAGAGAGAAGGGTTATATTCTTATCCGGCGACGTGCACGTAGGGATGATTGACGTTCGAGCGCCCGGATGTCATTTACCGTACGAGAGCATAGACGCGACCAGTTCTGGAATCACGCACGTCGCGGTGGAAGAAGTCCGACCAAAATGGGTGACGTATTTTTACAAAAAGATGACGCCGTCCAAGTTCATGCCGAGATGGTGGTACCCGAAGAATATCGTTCCCGATATCTACATGGGGTTAAACTTTGGCGAAGTTTTAATACATTGGGATAAAAACAGCCTAGACGTGAACATCTTGGGCGAAAGCGGTGAAGTCGTCGTATCCAAGGAAGTCTTATTTTCCTCGCTCGAAGCGCCAAAAGGAGGAACGACGGCAGAGCAACCCACATACGAGGAATGTTTCCGCGAGCGTTCGATGTCCGATTTTCAAAAACAATGGACCTTTCACAAAGCGGCGTTTTTCATCGTGTTCCCGTGGATCGTAGTTTTGGGTTTCGGCCTTTGGGCGTGGTACGTACTCGTCGTAAAAACAATCTGTTGCAACCCGAATATAGGTCGACGAAAACGACGTTCGAAAATAGATTAAAAACAATGGCATGCGGTAGCAATACTAAATATTTGGATGTAGTAGCAATACTTCACTTTCATTTTGCAACGATACGATATATGATACACGTTACTAGTCATTTCTAATTTTTGTCTCTGCTATTTTAAAGCCTCGCGCTCACCTCTAAATCCTTCTTCAACTTCTTCACGTCCCCTCTCTTAATCTTCCAATCCCCACCACTGGTTTTCCCATCCGCACTTGGCGCTAAAAACCTCGGCACTTCTTTCGACGGATCCAAGTTATACGTCTCCCGAATCTCTCTCTGCGACATCCCCAATTTCGCCAAATACAAATCGTCAATCAACGTCTCCCCAGTCGTCCTCGCGTCTCCGCACAACTGCACCACGCAATCCGCCAATATGCTCGCTTTTCTCCACGTATCTCTTTCCCCTAACTTAAAATTCGTCGCCGCTAAACTTTCGATAATCGTCGCCGGCCACAACGCGTTCCCGGTAATATTCGATCCCTCGCCTTCCGCCGCCGCGCCGAGCGCGACCATGGACATCCCACATTTTGACATGTAATACGCCGTCTTCCCTGCATATTCCGTGTAACTCTTCGGTAACGGTGGTCCCATGCTCACGACTCTCCCCCACTTATTCTTCAGCATGTGTTTCATGCACTCTCTCGTCATGATAAACGCGCCTCTGGCGTTGATGCCGTTGATCAAATCATATTTGCTCGTCGGCGTGTCGATCATGTTTTGCCACCACAACGCGCTCGCGTTGTTCACTAATACATCTACTCTGCCGAAATGTTTCACCGTCTCTTCCACCGCTTTGACGCACGCGTCCGCGGATCGTAAATCCACCACCACGGGTAACGCTCGAACGTTTGGATATTTCGATTCGATTTCCGAGCAGACGGTGTAAATGGTTCCCGGTAAAGTCGGGTGCGCTTGGACGGTTTTCGCCGCGATGACGACGTGACATCCACGACTAGCTAACGCCAAAGCGACTTCGCGACCGATACCTCGGGAGGCGCCGGTGATTATGGCCACTCTGTTCGTCAAGTCTGGGGCGGAGGGAAGTGGCATTTGAGGGAGAGATATTAAGTGACGTCGTCTCGTTATCCAAAACTCCTTTCAAGTCTTGTGAAAAATGGGAGAAAAATTGTACGTATCGCGCAAGATGTTTTGTATTTATCACACGGCATATTCCTACTAAAAACTCTCTCTCCAACAGCGTTCGTTATTATTATTCAGTCGTTTCCATCGGCGAGGACCCGGATGATGGTGATGATGATGCTCTGAGATTTTCGTCCTCTTCGCTGAGCGGCGACAAACCGCTCCCGCTCGTTCTCTTACGTAAAAGAGGCGAGACGGAAACGTTTTGACCGGCGGCGATTTGCGCGAACACGTGCGAGGATAACGCGTTGACGTCGATGGCGTTATCGGTGTTGTTCGTGGAGAGTTGAGTGAGAAGTTGTTGGAGTTGTTGCATGCTCAAACCGCCGGCGCCGTTGTTCGCTTTTTCGGCGTCGTCGGAGGAGGTGCTCGTGTTCAAACTCGCCGCCGCTTCTTCCGGGCGTAAATACGGGTGTCTGAGAATATCTGGAACCTCTATTCTATTCTCCACTCGCCGCTCTAAACATCGCTTCATTAAATCAATCAAGTGATCGTTTTTAACCGGTAACGGAGGGAATTCGATGGTATGGTTCGGGTCGGTGATTGCGTGGAGCTTTTGTACCAAGCCGTTTATTTTGCTAAACGGCGTGTGTCCGTATGCCATTTGGTATAAGATGCACCCTAACGACCAAATATCGCTGGCTCTTCCGACTGGAATCATATCGCCGTAGGCGGATTTTTGTCCGTTGAGAATAGCTTCCGGGGACATGTAATTGATGGTACCAACTTGATGGTCGCGAACGATGTTCGTGTGATTCGGCGCTTGGTTGTGATTGATAGCCTTCGCGATACCGAAATCGATAAGTTTCAGAGTTCCTTCGACGAAGAGAAAGTTAGCAGGTTTCAAATCCGAGTGCACGATTCGAGCTTCGTGTATAGTTTTCACCGCTTCGACCATTTGCTCGAAATAGAGACGCATGAAATTGTCGTCTACGAGTTGCGCGTGGCCGCTCTCCGCGCGTTGGCGCTCGCGCTTGTTCAACATTTTCGCTAAATCAATCTCCCCAAACTCCAAAACCACTAAGATTAACCCTTCGTTTGGACAGACTTCCGCGTCGACGATTTGAACGATGTTATCTTTCCCTCGAAGACGTTTCAAGAGTTTGATTTCATCGATGAAGCCATCCACGGTTTCCTTCTGCTTGCCTTGTAAACGAATCCTCTTCAACGCCATGATCTTCCTCTTTTGCGAGACGACTTTATATACCTTACACGTGCCGCCTTGGCCGATACACTCTAACTTGGCGTATCTCGCGCCATTCACGACTATATGTTGATCGTCTTCCCGCTTTAACGGCTGTTTGGAAGATGATGATGTTGGTTGCTTCTTGCTCACCGGCGCTTGCGCGTTCGATGTTGGATGCGCCGCCGAGGAGCTCGATTCATTCTTATTCTTACTACTATTACCTTCTGCTGCTGCTGTTAGTGTTGTTGCCATGACCGGTCGCGTGACCGTAGTTGTCGTCGTGGCTGATTTTTTGCTCGATTCTAATGCCGCCGCTAGTCGCGCGCGCAAACTTTCTGTTTTCTGAGCCGTGAGCGGATTATTATTATTATTGTTGTTGTTGGTGGTGGTGGTAGGCGTCGCATGCGCGTGATTATTCCCCACTGTTGCTGCCGTTGTGACCGTATTGCCAGCATTGGTGCGGTCGCCGCTCAAACTCGAACTCGTGGTGGATGTGTGATGATGCGTCGGTTGCGTCATCGTCGGTTGCTGAGAAGTCAAACACCCCGTGGTGGTGTTCATCAGCGTCGGATCGTGCACGTACCCACTCTGTCGCCGTCTCGCCGCGGTGTGCGACACCATCGGTTTCGAGTCAAACGTCAACGGTTTCATCGCCGACGGTGGTTTCTTCATCGCGCTCGTGGTATTGTTGCTCATCATTCTCGCCCCGCCGTGCAACGTCGCCGTTCTTCCGCCTTCCGTCACGTCTCTCACGTAGGGCGACGGAATCGCCGTCGTAAAATCAATATTCTTCCCTTGCACGTCTTCCAGCATAATCTCCAACGCCTCTTTCGGTTCACAATTCGCTTCTAACCCTTTCTTCAAGATTTTAATCGCTTTCTCGTCGCCTTTCAATTGCCCGCCAAACGCCGCCCACTCGCACCAAAAAATCGCGTGCGTCTGCCCGATGCCTTGCGACTTCAAAAACTTAAACGTATCTCTCGCGTCGTCCGTGTTGTGAACCATTTGTTGTCTCGCGTAACCTAAATACACTCTCAAATAATCTTCGTTCTTCGCGTTCCCACTTCTCGGCAGCGTTTTCGTCGCCAACTCGTACAACCGATACAGCGATACGCCGTTTCTCGATCCGGTCACCACGTTTACTTTCCCAGTCATTTTCTCCGCAAACATGCCTTCCTCCCCCTCTAAAAACTCCAACCACGCTTGCGGTGACGTCGGGTTCGCTCTCACCGCCGTCGCTCTTTCCACGCGACTCGATTTCTCTCTCCACGGCGTATCGCCTTTATGTTTCAAATACTCGCCTAAAACGCCTTCCCACGAGCCTCGGTCGCGCGAGGAGCGCACGTTGGTCGTGATGGTTTGCGTCATGTTTTCCCGCTGTCCTTGAGCGTTGTTCAAAGAGATGGTCGCAGTAGTAGAAGAACCACCACCGATTACTTTTGGAACGTAGTCGGATAAACCTTTATCTTTCTCGTCGTTCGTAGTATTCTTCGTTGTATTGGTCTCTTCTTCTTTGAAACTCTTCCCATCAAAATTCTCCTTGTTGTTGTTGGTGTTGTTCTCGTTGGTCGTGAACAAAGTTTGATTCTTTCGATCGTCGTAAACGCGATGATCGCGGTGACTGCTCATCGCGAAGAATCACAAGTTCGTCGCGTGTATACGCGTCACGAAAAGAAGAGTCTCGTTTTAAAAGAGCTTCTCAACCAAATCAATCCACACGGGACACACAAACAAACGGTTCCAAAACGCTTTCAAAAATGAGATATCCTTTTCACACGAAACACATGCACTGCTCTCCGACAAACAACAACAACAACAACACTAAACCTTTCTCTCTCTCTCTTCAAAAAAGGAATAATATACCAGCACTGAATGCGAAAGAGGGAAATTTGTGTTTAGAATACTATATGCGCGCGCTTTAGAGAGAATGTGCGGTCTGAGAAAGATTTAAAAATTTCCCTTTTCCCCCTCTTGCGCGTCAAAGGAGCGGAGGCACAAAAAAATGCATTTAGGGTCACAGTCATTTTTTTTTTAGTCTCGATTGCCCACTTTTTGGTCTTCCGCTGCCACTTTTGAAGAAGGTCTGCCTGCCACTTTGGAAAAAAGAAGCAAAAAGAAGACATGAGACGAGCACTGTGAATCAGCAGCTTTTGTCTTTGTTGTGTTGTTCTCGCGCGAAGAGGAGAGACGTTTATCATAAAAGGCTTTGGTGAAAGAAAGGGAGCGGAGTTGTTTTTGTTGTTGACACGCTTTATTGAGAGGACAATTTACCTTTTGCGCTTTAAAGCAGATATTCCTCTTCTCTTTTTTCTTCTGTTTTTAGGAAATGATGATTACGACGACGACGGCGTTGACGAAAGCGCTTCTTTCTCTTTGTCTTCTTTTACACGTCTTCTCTGTTGAAGTCGAGGCGATTCGACCGATGACGACGGAAAGGATGCCGTCATCACCACCCAAAAACAAGTATAAAACGAACGAGGAGTTACGCGACGCGTTCGATGCAATCGCGAAGAACTGCGTGGAGACGTCCCAGGGGAAACGGCACGGAGAGGTGATTCCAATCGGCAGTTCGGTCAACGGGTTCGAGATATTCGCGATGCGAGTGAGGAACTTATACGATGACCACCGAGACAAGAGCAATAACGGAGAGAGGACGACGAGCGAAAATGAAGAGGATGACGACGTTTTGAACGCACAAACGACGCCTTCGTTTGGATTCATCGGGAATATGCACGGCGACGAACCAGTCGGGAGAGAAATAACGTTGCGCTTAGCGGAGTGGGCGTGCGGAGAGGACGACAATCATCGCGAGAACGAGGAATCCTCCTCGTTTTTTGGGAACGATATCGAGAAAGCGAGTAAAGTGAAAACGAAAGCGACGTTGTATTTCATCCCGACGTTGAACCCGGACGGGTTTGCCAAACGGAGACGAGAGAACGCGAACAATATCGATTTGAACAGAGATTTTCCGTTTATCGAATTCGCGAAACCGGAACCGAGGAGAGTGCCGCATCACGTGAAGATGGGGGCACCTCACGTGCAAAATAGGAGGGTGAATGATTTATACGACAATACCTTGAGGCAGTTACAACCGGAAACGCGGTCGATTATTGAGTTCAGCAAACGAGTTAATTTGACCGGCGCGTTGAATTATCACGAAGGCGCGTTGGTCGCGAATTATCCCTGGGACGGGAATCTCGATGGATCCACGAAGTACTCGCGAGCGCCGGACGACAAGATTTTCAAACGCGCAGCCTCGTTGTACGCGCAATCGCACGGTGAAATGAAAGAGTCCAAAGAGTTTGTCGGAGGCGTGACGAACGGCGCGCAGTGGTACCCGTTGTGGGGCGGCATGCAAGATTGGCACTACGTCAAGACGCAAACTTTAGACATTACGATTGAAGTGAACGATCGCAAATGGCCTTTGGAGGATGAAAGACTCGGTGAGATTATCCGCGCGCACTGTCGAGCGTCTATTGATACCGCACACGACGTCATGTTTGTTTCCGCTCGCGGGTTTGTGTTCGATAAGAGTTCGAACGAAGCGTTGGAGAAGTGCGAAGTGCGCGTCGAAAATTTAGATTTCGATCGACAACTTCGCAACGATGGGCAAACGAATAAACCACCGCTGCCGGTGTTTACGAATAAGAGAGGATATTTTGTGAAACCAGTTTTTATTGCTGGCGAGACGAGCGGAGGTACGACGAACACGTTTGAAATTATGGTGACGTGTCCGGACGCGTCGCAGACGCATCGGCAAAAGATTACCGACGTGGACGTCTCAAATGGCGTCGATTTGGTCGTTCGCATCTTAACTTCAAACAGTAAAAAGACCGTAGACGTGAAGCAAATGGCTGCTTTGAGAGCTTCTTCTTCTTCTTCTTCTTCTCCTTCTTCTTCATCATTCCACGGTGGGGCGCGCTCGCAGCGCGGCGGCGCCACTCGAATATCGCCAAAGAGTAAGAAAAGTAAATACATCCTATTTGGCGTAACGTTAACTATTATCGTTATTCTCGTTCGCCGCCAACGCCGTCGACGTGCTAAATTGAACGCAGTGAGGAAACTAGAAACGAACGGGCAAACGTTTTTGAATTCGCCCGTACCGAAAGCGAGTAGTTTGATATCTTAGAGATTGTAGAAGTAGTAAACGCGTTGAATATATTAATAATATAGTAGTAGTAAACAGATAGCATTAAAATAAAAACAGGCTCTATCTTTAAGCGTCCTCTGTCGTTCTCCACCGCGTGCGCGCACACATTTGAAAATACAATTAAAATACAGTATATGTCGCCGCGCGCGCTTGAGAGCGTGGTGAGCCTTCTTCGTCCGTTCGTTCTTTGATTTTTTTTTTTCGTTTTCTTCTTCGTTTTCGTCGAACATGTATATACCTGAGAGCAGCAGTCGCATTCTTTATTGAATCATCGCGGGATAACTCCCGTGTCTCTTCAAATCGTGCACGTCGATGACTTCTCCGATCATATCAGAAAAGGACTCCACGCGGAAGACGTTGCCGCACATTTGCCCGGACGAGTTCACTCTCGGAATCGATCTCACCGGCATCGTCCCGTACTTCCTGAAGCCTCTCATGGCAGTCTCTCCAGACTTTGTCGGTCCACACGCGACGCCTTTCTCCCCGGGAACCCACCCAATTGTCCCTTCCGCGACGAACACCGCCCCTTTGGGAAACGGACTCGACGCCGGGAAACACTCGGAAAACAACTCGTTCTTCTCCTCGGTCGAAACGAACAAACAATCGCCTTTTTCTCCATCCGGCGCTAACCCCCAATACAATGGCATTGGATTCCTCGTCGAATCTCTCGCCACGATTAACCTGTGCGCCTTCTTATCGTAAATCACAAACGCGAAGCCTCGCTTCCCTTCCGCTTCGTTCGCCTCGGCGAGTTGCTCCAACTTCGACGCGATGAAGTCCGTGTTCAGCGCCGGATCGCACTTGTGCGTTCTCCTTTCGTGTAAGCGAAAATTGTTCGACCAGCGGTAGAAATCGAGCATACGTTGCGCGTTGGAGACTTGCGCGTACGCGTCCACGTGTTCGCCTCTGTTTTTTATATTGTTCGGAGAAGTATATGTAAGTATTTTTAAACTCTCTTCAAAAGTGGTGTTGTTTTGGCGTTTTCAGGGACACAAAATGAAGATATTTTCACACCATCTGTGCACCTCTTTTCCGCGCGCGCGAACATTACAAACGAAGAAGACAAAGAAGAACAAAAAGAAGAACAAAAACGAACCTGACGAAGGCCGAGTGCATGTCGTCCAGTGTGTGCAAATTCGGCACGCAAAAGTCCCCGCAGAACATCACCGTCACCTCGTCGTCCGAAACCGCCGAGATGGCGTGTTCGGTGCTCACCCAGGTGGCAAAAGCACCCAAACCGAACGTTTCGTACGTCCTCGTCGCCTCTTTAAACGCGTCTGATTCAGAAACGCGTCGCAGGCGAAGTTCGCGTTTCGCCCGGAGCAGTTTGACGCGTTTCGCGTGTTCCGCGATCGTAAATATTCGCGCTTTATTCGAAGAGTCGTGGCTTAACTCTTTCGGGTTGCACACCGACGAGGCTTCGTCCAGGCACATGAAAAACGAACCTTTCCCGATGGATGCGTTCGAGGGAGACTTTGGTTCTCGTTGATATTTTCTCGCGTTTCCTTGGTGACTGCCGCCGCAAAATGTGTTTATGAATCTTTGCATGTTTGTTTGTTTCGCTCGTTCGTTCGTTCGTTCGTTCGCGCGTCTCTCTCTGTGACGAGGGATCTTTGTTGACCTAATTCAGATATTTACTAAAAATGCCAGCTCAGCAACAAAACAAAAGTTTAGGGTTCTAAAATAGGGTTTGAAACCCTAAGCAAAAAAAAATTGTCTCTCTCTGCCACGAGCGAAAAAAGAACAAAGCGCGGCCTCTTTTCCTGCACATTTTTGTTTGGAAAGGACGCGCAAGAGCTTTGTGTAGAGTACGCACGCCTACATCGCATCCTTCGACAAACACACAACAAAAAGATGTTCTCTCGTAAAGGCACCGGTGGTAACACTGGTCCCACGAGCAGCAGTAAACTCGTGATGAAATCCAAAGGATGGAAAGCGGACAAGTACGAATTCCAGGTGACTGTTCGCTCGGTGTACAATCTCCTCCCCGGCACGAAACGAACGCAATTGCTCCTCAAACGAGGCTCGAAAGTTGCGAAGACACAAATCGTGGACGCGTCGAACGGCGAGTGCGACTTCAACGACGAAGTGTTGAGTATTTCCACCTCTCTGTTCGTCAATCCGAGAACGGGAGAGTACGAGAGTAAACCGATGTTGCTCACCGTGAAGGAAATCATGTCCAAGACGAAAACGCGAGTGTACGCGGAAAGCAAAATCGATCTGATGGATTTTTGCCTCCAACCAGGGAAGGAAATCACGAAGACGGTCCCTTTAAAAACCGGGAAAGGAGAGAAGACGGTGCAACTGACGCACGTGCAATTTTCGGTGCGAGCGATACCGGTGGCGGAAGGGGTGGCGTTTTCGGAAATTTCGAGCGACGCGTCGATCGCGAATTTGAGCGATTTTGACGAAGACGACGTCGCGGAAGGAAGGAAGAAAAAGAGACGAGAGCAAGACATTAACGCGGAACTGGAATCTGTCCTCGAAGAAGAAGAATTTGAAGAAAGTTTTGTGCCGTCGGTTTCGGAGGATCTGTCGCCGCCGCAGAGAGGGTCGGATCCGACGGCGTCCTCGGACGTCGGCGGAGCGCGAGCGTACTCGACGGCGAAGAAGAGGTCGAAGAAAGCGAACGTTTCGTACGGTGATGATGATGATGATGATGATGACTACCAGGAAGATAAAGAATCTATGTATTCCAGCGAAGATGATGTTCGTGTAAACAGTGATGAGAATAATAAAATTCAAACCGGAGCGCTCGGATACGATTACAACGCCGACAGCGCTTTTGTGTACAGAGGCGAAGGTCAAAACAACGAAATCCAACAAGCGCCAATGCAAGGACAGTTACGTTTTGAAAACGTCGACGGCGGCGTGGAAGCGACAGATACGTTGGTTCCGGGTAACCGCTCGTTGCGATTGATGGTGAACAGAAACTGTAAAATTAACGTCCGAGTTATCGATCGATTCGGCAATCCGCGCGCCCGAGGAGGGGACGATGTCGAAGCGGTCGTCGTGCACACGGAAACGAACGAACGTGCGAGCTGTAAAGTAACCGATCATGGTGATGGGTCGTATTTGCTCGACTTTTCCTGCCCTTCCGCGGGTGTATGGATGCTTCGATGCGCATACAACGGACGTTTGAGCAACGAAGTGCACAAACTCGTTGTCTCACACGGACCGTTGACGGCGACAGATTTGATTTTGGATTTGCCGCAAGGTACGCAGCCGTGTGGTGGATATGCCCCTGTTCGCGTGCGCATTGCTCGACCGGAAGATGGACGCCAGTTTTCCGGTGCGGAAGGGTTCCAAGTGAAACTCACGGCCCCGTCGGGCGTTTCCGTCGGCATTCCCATCGAGTGTCAACCAGGGTCGATTGAAGCCGTTGGAACCATCTGCTGGCCAGAAGTTGGCGAAAATTGGGTTTCGGTTACGTTAGACGGTCGTTCGTTACCTGGTGCGCCGCATGCGGTACAAGTTGCCCCGGAGGTTGCGTGCTTGGCCGCCTCGCAAATCACCGGCCCGGGCGCGCACAAGTGCATCGCCGGCGAACGAGCCACGTTCATCATCGAAACGAGAGATCAAAGAGGCAACCGCTTACGAGAAGGCGGGTTTGACTTGGAGGTCTCCCTCAAGTGTAAAACAAAAGCTGGAAACGACGAGCGATTCCGAGGCGAGATTATTGATTTCGGGAACGGTTCCTACGAAGCGTCGTACGTGTGCAAAGTAGCTGGAAATTTCGAACTCGTCGTTGCTTTAGGCGAAGAAGAATTAAACATGAAAGCTATTTGCGAACCAAATGTGGCGGTGATTCAATCGTGCGTCTTACTCGGGGACTCGAATCTCGATTTAATCGTCGGTAAAGAAGGTCGAGTGACTATTCAAAGAAGAGACGCGTACGGGAACGATTGCCCTTCGAGGCAAGGTCAATTGGCGTTTCGGTGTACCATCGACGGCCCAGGTTTAGCGAAATGCGACGTCATCGACGGTTCTTACGGTCGATCAGACGTCGTTGTCAAGTGTACGATTATCGGTCGATACTTTGTCTCCGTTTCGGGAGGTGAACACATGGATTCGTTACCGGGCGCGCCTTTTGAAATTGTCGTCACGCCAAGCATTGCCGCGGGATCTGCGTGCGTAACTTCAATTTATGGTGCACAACTCGCCTCTCCCGACAGCGACGCCTTAGTCGCCGTTGCGGGCGATGAAGTCATCGCGAACGTTTCCCCGAAAGATATCTACGGCAACGCGACGTCGTTTACGAGCGATCAGTCGATTTTTTTCACCGCCGTCATGGACGACGAAGAGTACCACTTTGAAAATCGCGGAGGTCCCAGAGCTGAAGCTACCTTATCGGCGAGTTTTCAAACCGCAGGTTCGTACTTGCTTTCTGCCGATGCTGCCGAGGAACCGTTAGCCGGGTACCCGCGCATTCTTATTGTGGTTCCGGGAGCAACAGATCCGAGTAAGTGCATGGTATTTGGCGAAGCGGCCGCTGGCGTTCGCGTCGGACGACCGAGCCATCTCACCATTCACGCCGCGGATAAGTTTGGCAACTTGAGAGCTACTGGTGGCGACGTGTTAGACATGACTTTAGTTTCGCCGGATGGACGATCTGTCGTGACGGCGAAAGTTGTAGACCATTCCGACGGCACGTATGGGTGCGAATTCAAACTGGACCAACCGGGAATGTGGGATTGTCAATTAGTCGTCAATGGCCAAACTGGTCGTTCGGACGTTCAATCGATTTTAGCAGAATACGGTCCAGTTATAGCGCAAGAATGTTCGTTCGTTGGACTCGGCTCGGATAATTTAGGTGGCGTCGTTTGCTTCGAAAACGGCACGATTACGATTTACCCGAACCATGCCGGCAACGGAACCGTGAACGATACTTCAGTCGGTCGCAGATTTAACGGCACGGAAGCTATGACTACTCGAATTCTGTTACCATCTGGTGAAGTTGCCGAGGTGAAATTGACGTTCGAGAACGGCGTGTATACCGGCACGTACCGCTGGACGCAAGTCGGCATGCACACGATTTCGGTCAATTTAAGCCAAGAAGCTATCATCGGGTCGCCATATAACGTCGAAATCCTCCTGTCGTTGCCGCAAATTCCCGAGAACCTCTCTGCCAGAGAGATTGCGGACATGTTACCGAACCTTCTTCCGGAAGGCGCCGCGCAAGCGCTTTCGAACTTGTCTCCGAAGGACGCCGCGGACGCCATCCAAGGCCAAGACGTGGAAAACGTCGCGAGAATGTTGAGTGGCGTCATGCCTGGAACTTGCGCTGAAATTCTCTCCGAACTTCCTCCGAAAGATGCAGCGGATATTTTAGGTGCTATGCGTGACCCAACAGACGTTCTCCTCGCTATGAGTACGGAAGACTTGGCAAAAATCTTAGCCAACGCGGATCCGGAAGACAACGCCAAATTCCTCGACGCTTTGAAGCAATTAAGCCCGGGAGATTTAGGACCGCTTTTAAAAAACTTAGACCGTGGGAACTTGGAGAAGCTATGCGAAGACATCGATATCGCCGATGTCGTCGGAAAATGTAAAGATAAAAAGGATAAAGCTGGTATTCTAGCACGATTACCGCCGAGGCTCGTACCAAAAGCCATGCGAACTCTGGACGTGAAAGAGCGCGCGGAAATGTTAGAGATGATTGAAACTATGCGCAGAGAAGCTGGATTTAGCGAGTCTACGAGTGGAGACGGTTGGAACTGGATCGATTTAATTGCCGGGTGTTCCAACGCTTGGCTTTCGGATCCTTCCTTGCCGGCCCACGAACGACAAACTAGACGACAAAACGCTTTAGAACGCTTAGAAAATTTAGCGCCGGTGATGATAGACATATCCTGTAAAGGCGGATGTGCGCTGTATGAAGCTGGCTTTGACGATGCCGACGGCGAAGACGTCGCAGTTGTCGTATATGCCTTACTTTTAGCGGACGATACCGGGGGGGTCATGCAAACCAAAGACGAGACGAACTCGAATCACGCGTTGAGTTTTTTCCGATGCTGTCGAGAAGATCAACGCATCGTGGCGTTGCCCTTCTTATTGGATAACAAATCCTTTGGTCGATTAGCGTTGGAAATGACACCGGAAGAGCTCGCAGATTTGCTCAAAGATCAAGATTCATCGACCGTCGAACGCGCCTTTTGCCAAGTGTGCAAGCATAAAGGTCACGAGCTGGCGGCGAATGCGGCCAACTTGTTAGACCCGGTGCTGGCTGCAGAAGCCATTTCGATTTCTTTACAACCCGATAGTAACTGCGACTTGTCCGGAATGTTCCAGTTTTTTATTGCAGAGATTTTGGCGCTCATCGACCCTTTGGAAGCTTTGGGTAAAGCTTGCGAAGGTTTGATGAACGCACACGATATTTTGGGAAAGCTTTCTCCGGAGGACGCGTGTCGCGCGTTGCGCGGCATGTCGCCGGATGAGGTGACTAAAATGTTACGTAATCTTAAAGGTGGCGATTTGGACTCTGAATCGTCATTGGCTAACGCCGTCGCTTTATATGCGGCTGGTTTATCTCCGGAAGCTGCGGCAGCTTTGATCGAAGACATCGATCCAAACTTTGCTATTTCCTTCGTTTCTTTGATGCCGGAGCAAATGATTCAAAACATAATGAAGCACTTGAAAAGACGCGACTTGAAAGATCGCATCTTGAACCGCTCGACATTATGCTTACCGCAATGCACGGTGAAGTTTGCTGAATATCAATGCATTGCGGGCATTCCGGCGAAGATTGTCATCGAAGCGAGAGAAAAGGGCGGTTCGCGCATCCCCCACGGCGGCGCGCAACTCTCCGTTTTCACGCGACCGGCTGATTCAAAGCTCGCGTCCCAAATGGAACCCATCGAAGGTGAGATTAAAGACAGAGGTAATGGTGATTACGAAATCATTTACGTTTCCAAAACCGCTGGTCCGATTGAAGTTGTTGTCCTCGGCAACTCCGAAGAGGCCATTTACGATTCCACGTGCTATGCCGGTGACTGCGACGTGCTCAAATCTACTCTTGATAAGTCAGGGTTAGACGAGTGGAAAGCCGGCGAAGGCGGGCTGTTGCGCTTGCAGCTCGTTGACGCCTACGGTAACAAAATCGACGCGAACGATTGCGTCTTGGACTTCAAGGTTCGTTGCGTCGGCCCCGGGACGGTCAAGGCGAGCAACAAACGTTTGCCGATGCCGGATGGTCGAATCGAGTTTGAACTCGAAACGAACACCACCGGAGTGTATACCATCACTGTTTCGTGCGTGGATACGAATGAAATCATTCCCACGACTCCCTTTGAAGCGGCAATGGTGACTGGAAAACTCTCGCACGCCGGTTGTAAAGCCGTGTTGCAAACCTTGACATCTTCGACGAAAGGCTTCAAATTGGACAACGGATTCAACGGCGCGAAAGGAGATAAGAGTAAAAAGTCTCCGCTCGTTTGCGCCGCAATGGCTGGTGAAGAAGTCACCGCACTGGTTGATGCGTGCGATCGATACGGGAACCCAACTGTCTTCAAAGGCGAAACGGTGACGGTATCTGCATCCGGTCCGGCGCATTTACCTCAAGAAAGAGCGTTTGAAGTCGCGGACATGCGCGGCGGTCGCGTCATTTTGCGAACGATTTGCCCGAGAGCTGGAAGCTACGTCGTCCACGTTGCCGTCGATGGTATTCCCATCGCCGCATCTCCGTTGGCATTGCATGTGTTCCCTGGACCGTGCGTGACTGGACGAGCGACGTTGCGTGGGGATGCGTTAGCCGGCGTCTTGGCCGGCCACGTCTCCAGGCTTACGGTGCAAACCGAAGACAAGTATGGGAACAATTGTCACGGGGGTGGCGATCGCGTCGATTTGAGCATTATTTCTTCGGGTGGGAACAAATCGACGTGTTTGGACGTCCACGACCACGGCGATGGTTCGTACACCGCGGAGTTTGTAGTCCCCACGGCGGGGAGGTACACGTGTTCCGCGGTAATCAACGGGAAAGTCGCGAAAGAATCCACGGTCGAATTGATTGCTACTTACGGTCCAGTTTCAGCATCTGGGTGTATTTTACGCGCTGCACCGGGTGTGGAGCATTCGAAACATGTCGATCGCGTCGCCGGGTTGATTGGCGCGGGGAATAATAACGACAACGTCGTTATTGATACGTGCGGCTCGTTGCGAGACATTTACGTCCAGTCTTTGGAATTTGAAGCGACTGGGAGAGGCATGTCTGGGAAAGAAGCGTGTTCCGTGCATTTAATCGCCCCTTCTGGTGCTTCGCACACGTTGGCCGTTTCTTTTGCCGAGAGAGGCGCTCGCTACAAAGCCTCCGCGAGGTGGTGGGAAGTTGGGCGTCACGAAATCGTAGCTACGATTAATGGTGAGCCCATCGTCGGATCGCCGCTAATTGTCGACGTCGAAGCGCAGAACTTGAGCTTGCCAATGTGCCGTCTCTCCGGTCCGGGTCTGCAAGGTGCAGTTGCCGGTGAGAAGGCGACGATTTTGATCGAGGCGAGAGACGCGAGAGGCAACCGATTATTCACCGGAGGCGCTTTATTAGGTTTGGCCATCCGAAGTGGTGGCGATACCACGAGAGGTAAAGTATTCGATTTAGGCGACGGGACTTACGAGGCAGCATACGTCGTCGAACGTGCCGGTCCGTTTGAACTGTCGCTCTTCCTCGGTTCAGAAGCAGCAACTTTTCGCGCGAATTGCGTTCCGGGGAGAGTCGATTACGCCAAGTGCCGAGTGGATGGCGCTACGCACACGAGATGGATTGCTGGGCAACAACTTGCGTTTACGGTTACGCGTGTCGATCGATTTGGTAACAGGGTCCCGCGACGTGAAGGTTTAGCGCCTTTGTATGGCTACGGCGTTGGACCGAACAACGCCGAAGTGGCTGTGGAGTCCTTAGAACTTGGTAACGGCACCTGTGAAATCAGATACACGGCGACGGTTGCTGGAACGTACAACTTGGGCGTGTACGTCGCCGATGCGCCTTTACTGCCATTCATGAACGAAGAAGCGGAAGAGTTGATGCATTACGGACGCATAGAAGGCAAAACGAAAGCCTTGCCGGGCGTTGAAAGTCACGAAGGTGAGGACGTTTATTCCAAAGCCGAAAGACAAAAACGCATCGAGGCGAAAACGACCGAGTACGATGAACACGCGAAAACAATCATCGATGACAAGGGTAAAACCAGGCGCATTTTAATCGCAAACAAAGCTTTAGAAAGAGACGACGCGTTAGCAGGCGCCGTGAAATCTGCGCAAAAGAAAGGTTACGATGAGCGCAACTCTAAAATCACCTTCGAAGAGCGCACGGCGGTAGCTATTGCTGGCGGCCAATCCATCAGCGAGTTGCCAAAATCGTTGCAAAAAGTCAACGCCGCGGATGGTACGATGCTCTTCCCTTTACCGAGAGGCGTATTCGAAATCCCGTTGGTCGCCGCGGTTGCGGAACCTCAGAATTGCGACTTGATCGTCGTTGGCGCGCGTCAGCGTAATGGCGACGATTACGACACAAACGGTGGCTCTAAAGCGTCTTGGGTTGCACCAGCGGGAGAAAACGTTCTCGTTTGCGTCACTGCGAGGGATCGATTCGGCAACGACACGTCCTGGGAGGAAGGCCAGGTGATTCAAGTGCAAGCTCAAGGTCCGGAATTCTTCGCTTTTGATGTCACGGGGGCAACGTCGCGTCAAACCGATTTCACGTCAAAAATGACTCGAGCTGGTACGTTCGAGCTGCGAGTCTTGTGCGACGGTTTACCGGTATGTTGGAGAGTTGTCCAAATCATCGCTGGACCGACGCACCCGGATCGATGTTTCTTATCTATGGAAGGTTTGAAAGACGTGAAAACGGGCGATTTAGTCCGATTAACGTTAAGAGCGGTGGATCAATACGCCAACTTGAGAGTACAAGGCGGAGATGATGTGCAATTGGCGCTCGAAGGTCCGAACGGCGCTTACGCTCGTGGTGCTTCCGTGGTCGACCATGGCGACGGCACGTACGCTCTCGAGTTCGGTGTCACCGTCGCCGGTCGTTGGATTTTATCCGTCCGTATCAACGGCCAACCATTGATTGAAGGCGGCATCGCCTTCCACGTCGCTTTTGGTACGTTGACCGCGGAAGAGGCCGATATTACGCTGAACCCAGCGCTTGACGCGCGAGGCGCGGCAGAGTGCGGGACGACGACGGATTTAATCATCGTTGGCGCCGGTTTCGAAGTTAACAAACGCTTAATGACTGGTTTAGAAGCGATTTCGGTTGTTTTAACTTTACCGTCAGGCGTCTCCGAGTCGCTCCGCTGTACGCTCGCGAAAGATATGACTCGATACGTGGCCAAAATTCGTTGGCTTCATCCGGGTGTTCATCACATTGCGGTTTTGATCAATGGGATTCGCGTTCCGAAAACTCCCATTCGCGTCATCGCCGAAGGTCGGGAAATTTCCTTGTCCGCCTGCGTTGTCTCTGGCGAAGGTGCGACGAGGTGCATCGCCGGCGAACCAGCTAAGTTTCGACTCCACGCGAGAGATTACGGTGGGAATCCGATTAACTTTGGCGCAGCAGAGAAGATTCACGTCGAAGCGAGGTGCCCGGGAGAAAGTCCGATCGCCGCTTCATTCCTGAATAATCAAGACGGGACGTACGATTTCGAGTATGTGTGCACGAAAGCTGGTAAAGTTGATTTGTTCATCGCGTTGCAGACAAAAAATCCGAGCAGTCGCACTTTAAACTGCGTATGCGAAGCGTCGTGGTGCGAACCGTCCGAATGTCGCGTGGACGCCTCCAAAATGCTCGTGCAATGGCTCGCCGGTGAACCCGGCATCGTTCGCGTTCAACGTCGCGATCGGTACGGAAATCCGACGAGACGAAGCGCGAAAAACGGGTTGAACCGATTCGCCGCGGAAGTTGTAGGCCCCGCCGTCGTGGATTGCGAAGCGTTAGAGTTAGGCGACGGAACGTGCGAGTTGCGCTTGAGAGCGGCGGCATCCGGCGTGTACGAAATCGACGTTCTTGCGGTTGCCATCGATGCTACGAATATCGTCGACGACATCGCCGGTGGTGGTGCCATCTTAGGAGAAGCCGATCCAGAACTCGTTGCGACGTTCGTCGCGGAGTGCGAGTCTACTCAAACCTTCCCGGCGGCATGCGTCGCGAGAATCGCGCTACAAATCGATCCTCTCGACGAATCAGCCGGTGAAGAGCGCTTGGGCGAGCACGACTCCGATGCCTCCTTACCGGCCACAATCGTTGCCGGCGACAAAGTCAACGTCTACGTCTTGCCTCGAGATGCGCACGGGAACAAAACGCAATGGACTGGCGGCGAACGCATCGCTGTTCATGGCAAAGGCCCGACGGAGATTGCATTTGCGCCTGGTGACGATGTCGGTGCATTTTCAGCAACCTTTACGGACGCGGGTACTTACTGCGTTTCCGCGTTAGTCGGCGACAGCTCTTGCGCTGGATGGCCTCGTACCGTCCAAGTTGTTGCTGGTCCGGCGGACGCCAACGCGTGCATCATTTCTGGCGAAGCTTTATCGCGCTCCACGACAGCCACGGAAACCACGCTCATGCTCCAAGCTGCCGATGTTTTTGGCAACATGCGATCTATGGGCGGTGATTTAGTCGAAGCTACGATCAAAACCGAACACGATGGGTACGTTGACTGTTACGTCGAAGATGTCGGCGACGGCACGTACGTTTTACGATTTGAAATGGACGAACCGATTCGACACGACGTGCATTTAAGCGTCAACGGCGTCAAGGAAAAAATTTCTAGGTACTCGCTCTCGCCATCTTTAGGTGTTTTAATTGCCGGCGAATGCGTCGTTCGCGGCGTAGGTGGGGAACGTCCAGAGCTACACGACACGCAAACGTTATTCGTCCAGCCGGCGAATCCGTCTCGAGTCATGTCCGGACGCGAGGCCATTGTGTGCACGGTACACACGCCGTCAGGGTTGGCGTTTAATACGCCCGTGGTGTTCAATCCAGAATCGAGACACTTTTGGTCTAAATTGTTTTGGGTCGAGCTCGGGAACCACTCGGTTTGCGTTACTTTAGATGGTGACATCTTACCCGGCTGCCCGTTTGTCGTTCGCGTGCGGGACCCGAACCAGGAAGCGTACGACGAGTTCATGCTCGACGCTCGCGAACGCGCGCCGTCCTCGGCGGTGCGTGCGAATAACGCATTTGGCTACGTTTACGGTACAGATACGCACGGCCCATTTCCGGATTACTTCGATTGGGCCGATGATAACGACGATGACGACGAGATGAGCTCCACAGAACACCAAGTCATCTTTGGGAGTGCGAACAGTAACGAACCGAGAATTACCGCGCAACAAGCCGAAGCGGCGTTACACGCGTTGCGCAGCCAACCTTCGTTGGAGGCAGCGGCGGAGATGCTCTGTGGAATGAAGCCAAACTTGGCTGGTGCGTGCTTGGATATGATGGAGCCAGAAGAAGCGGCGAGCGTATTGGCTGCCATGCAAGACGAACGCGCCTTGGCGGCGGCGTTCGTCGCGATGGAGGAAGATAACGCGTCGGCGGCGTTATACGCCGGGACGGCTGAAGAAAGAGAAAAGATTTTGAACGCAATCTCACCCATGGCAGCAGCAACGTTACTCACGCGAATGACGGCGCAAGATGCGGCAAATATCTTGTCCGACGCGTCTGCGGAAGCGAGAGCGAACATTTTACGTTCAATGTCTCCGAAGAAAGCGGCAGAGATTATGGCTCGTTTCTCGGAGGTGTACCCGCACTTGATGCGCGAAACCTTTGGCGCTCTAGATGCAAATTACGCGGCGAGGCTTTTAGCGTCCATGCCAAACTTGACTGATGTGGACCCAGAAGTAGTCGCCTTGGTTTTATCGAGAGTGGATTCCGATGTCGCATCGAACTTATTGTGGAAATTGCAATCGACGCCGGCAAACGCGGAAGTTGCAGCGGCGGCACTGTGCGTCATGGCGATGACGGATATTGACTTGGCTGCGAAACATTATGCAACGTTGTTGGTTTCTGGGAAACCGAAATCGGAACGATTGGACGAAGCTTTAAGAGCGACGAGTATTGGGACGAAGATTGCAGATTTGGCGGAGAATTTGGTTGCGACTGGGGCGGTCACCCCGCCGCCGGTGAATTTGAGCGGCGAAGCGCTCGGCGGCAACGCGGCTTCATCTGGTGAAATCAAAGAACACAGGTGGGGCGCAAACGGTGTAAAACCGTCCAAGTCAGCCACTCTTCGAGCGGCCAAATCTTTGGAAGGTGTCCCACCCAAGGTTGCCGCACAAGCGCTCGCCGATATGCGGGCGGCGGCGGCGGGTGCCGTGTTGGCGACCATGGACGCCGAACGCGCCGCGCAAATCATCGCTAACATGAACCCGAAGAAACTTGCAGAAGCTATTTCACAAATGGAATTGGACGATGCCAAAAGAGTCTTCGCGTCCTGTAAACGAGGTGACCGCGCGAATATTTTGGAAAACTTGTCTTTGGAAGCCTCCGGCTCCTTAGTTGGCGCTTTAGATCCACAATCCGCGGTGGAAGCGCTGAAGATGATTGAAGACGAAAATAAAGTCATGGACATTTTACGACGCGTAAAACCTCCGTCGGCTTTAGCTGCAATTCTTATGCAATATACCGCGGATAAAACTGCAGAAATCTTCTCAAAATTGACGCCGCAACAATCCGCGAGTGCGATGTCTTCCATGTTTGCCTCGTCTCAGGAAGGCGCGAGGAAATTGAACGCGGCGTTGGCGCTCATGAAACCAGACGAAGTCGCTTTGCGTTTACAAGCGCTATTACCGTTAGACCCACACGCGGCGAGCGAGTTGTTGTATTCCATGCCAGAACCGACGAGGTCGAAAGTCTATGCGCGCATGGAATCGAAAGATTCAGGGAAAATTTTGCACAACTTATCGCCGAAGCGAGGGATGGAAATCTTGGCCAACGCGTCCGTGATAGAGGCGACGCCGAAAACGCTTTCTTCCTCTTTGGAAAGTTTGTCGAAATACGGTCCAAGTTGGGCGAACCAAAAGCAAGCCGAGCACGAAACGACGAAGTCGAGAGGCGTCGTCGCGGATTGTTTGCTGAAGTTATGGCACGAAAGCAACAACGTTCACAAGCAAAAAGATGCCGAGCAAAAAGTGACATCGAAGAAGGCATGCATCGACTGTCTCGAAACAATGGACGCGAAGGTTGCCGCGCACGCGATTGGGAACATGACGCCGAAAGACGCGGCTGATATCGTTTCTGCGTTGACGCCCGAAACTGCGGCGAGCATCTTGACGAACATGTCGGAGTCGAAAAGAGCTGCGATGTTGTTAAAGATGACGCCGGAAGCGGCTGCGGCGTGCTTGAAATACCTGTCTTTAGACGATGCCTCGGCTGCTATTCGCGCCATCTTGGAAACCGACGACGAGGACGCCATCAAACGCGCATCGCAAATCTTAGCCGCCGCGGATCCATTCAGAGCCGGCGAAATTCTTACGAGCATTTCGAGCAACATGGAAACGGTACGAACGGCGATCAAGAATATGCCATCTTCTGCGGTTGCGAACATCTTTGCCGCCGGTGCCGTGGAACCGGACATTGCGGCAAAAATTATTGACGGTCTCGACATGGACATCGCCGATGGTATCATCGCTGCGTTACCGCCAGCTAACGCTGACCAAATTTGCAACTTAGTCAAGGACGACGAATTGCGCAACCGCGCCGCGGATCGCGCCATCGTCGTCTTGGCGTCTTCCAAGTTGGAAGGCGACGGATGGCAAAAAGCCACGGCGGGAATTGAAGCCGAATTTATTATGCTTTCTACGAACCCAGCGGGCAAACGCATCTTCAAAGGCGGCGCAAAAATCAACTGCGCGGTGTACGAGTTGGATATCGCGAACAAACGAACTTCGAAGATTCCCATCCAAGCGAAAGTTGAAGATTTGCGCGACGGGTCGTACGCAATTCGATACACGTGCTTGAAAGCATCGCCGCACGAGTTATCCATAACTTGCGCCGGCCAAGAACGAAAAGCGCGCATTATCGTGGTCCCAGGTGAAGTCGATCCGAAATCGTGCGTCGTCCTCGATTACGCCATTACGAGGAAAGAAATCACGACCGCCAGTGACGGGAAGAAAAAATTGAAAGCCTCGGGGGATGAAGAAAAGAACTACGAGATTATTAAAACGCCGTTAAAGAAGTACGTCTGGCGATCTGGTGATGTCGTTGAAATCCCAATGATTTGTGCGGATAAGCACGGAAACATTGTGCCGCCGCCGAAACACGAAGATTTGACGTCCACGTTCGCGATCGTCGCCGACGGCGACGGGCCAGGAACGGTTGAAGCAGATATCGGGAGAATCGAGAGCTTTGATAAAAACGATAAGCACGGTCCAACTGCGGTTGCGCGATTCCGCGCAACCGCCTGCGGCTCGTACACTTTGCTCGTTTTCACCGCCGACAACCAAAAGAAATGGTGGGAACGTGGCGGCAAAGCCGAATCGCCAATCCGGGGGGCGCCGATTAAACTCGATTTAGTCGCTGGCGCTGCGGATGGTTCGAAATGTTCAGCCAGAGTTGAAGGCGTCAAAGAACGCGCCGGCGCAGTATTAATCGCCGTCGCCGGTCGAGAAATTGACGCGTACTTGGACGCCTTTGATGCCTACGGCAACGCGTGCTCGTTTGACGCGGACCAAAAAGTTCGTGTGGATTGCGCCGGCGCGAGCGATTTACTCTTACGGGAAGCCTCGAAGAAGGACTTGAAGAAGAAAAAGAGCGCGATTAACGTCAATGAAAAAGCCTTTTCGGGTACGCTTACCAAAGCTGGTTCGTACTCCATGCGCGCGACGGTCGACGGAAAAATCTGCGCCGGCTTCCCGAAAGTATTACAAGTCGTCGCGAACGAAATCGACGCGAAGACATCCGTATTGAAAGGCGACGCGTTGGCAGAGAAGCAAGTCCGCGCGGGCACTCCCGCCCACGCAATCTTCTTAGCGAACGATTCCTTCGGCAACGCTCGACTGGAAGGCGGGGACAACGTGGAGATTGTCTTGAAATCAAACGATTTCATCGACGAAGGTTTGGAAGTTGATGCGAATGTCGAAGATCACGCGGACGGTACGTATTCGGTACGATTTACGCTGCCTAAGAGCGGTAAGTGGACCGTGCACTTAAAATGCTGGCCGGATAAAGGTGAAAAGCCAGAGCAATCCGTTCGCATGTCCTTCAACTCCTTCGTCACCGGTGATGCGGGTACGAAATCGCAAGACGTGTCCAACACCGGCGTCATCGAGTGCCTCCGCGGCAAAGTCAACGCCTTGACGCTGAAATGTTTGGAATCCAAACCGATGTTTTTCGTCGGCGCGGAAACCGCGTTTACCTTACAATCGACTGACTTTGACGCCTCGCACCGAGAAGTTGGCGGTAAAGAAGCCGTCTGCGCGCGATTATTATCTCCATCTGGTGTCTCTTCAATTATTCCTTTGAAGTTAACCAAGGACAAAATCCGTTACCGCGCCGTCGTTCGATGGCCAGAAGTTGGTCGACACACGTTATTTGCCAACCTGGACGGCGAACCGTTAGTCGGCTCTCCGTTTACGTGCGACGTCAAACCGGCTGAAATTTGTTTACCACTCTCTGAAATCACCGGTTCTGGTCGAACCGAATGCGTCGCTGGAAAACGATCCTCCTTCATCATCCGTGCGCGCGATCACCGAGGTAATCGCTTGCGCATGGGAGGCTCTCCGATTGAGTGCGTGGTCACTTCCATCATCAAAGCCGAAGACAAACGCGTGGAAAGGCGCGAGGATACGATTGTCAATACCGAAGGCTCTGTTCTCGATCAAGGCGACGGGTCATACGTCGTCTCGTACTTTGTCGACATCGCCGGTAAGTATGAGATCGAGTTGGTCGCTGACGACTCGAGAAGATCGCTGCATGGTATCTGCGAAGCCGCGGAAGCGGATCCAAATAGATGTCAAATCGACGCTTCTGGCTTGCGCAACTTGGAAGCCGGCATGGTTGGTATCGCGAGAATTTTACGATGCGACAAATTTGGCAACGTTTTGAAAGCGTATCCTGATTCGTTACCGTTCCGCGTGGAAGCGTCTGGCGCAGGACCGGCGGAAATCGAAACAGTGGAAGCTGGAGACGGATCGTGCGACGTTCGATTCGAAGCGAGAGTGGCGGGTAGGTACACCTTGTACGTCTGGTCCGGGTACAAACGAGACCCGGTGAAAGGCGCGCCGATCGAAGTTCGCGTGTCGCCTGGTCAAGCGGCGGCGGCGCATTGCGTTGCCACCGTCGAAGGCGCACACGACGACCAAGGGTTCATTTCCTCCAATACCAATTCGAGTATCACCCCGAACGTGGGTCAAATCAACGCTCGCGCGGGTGATTTTCTCACCATTAAAATGCACGCTCGAGACCGATTCGGCAACGCTACCGTTTGGAAGGAATGGCAAACGCTCGAAGTTCGTGCATCTGGACCGAGAGATGTGCGATTCGAGGAGATCCAGTCGAAGTCATCGGGCGGAGGTAGTCAAATCCGAGGCCAATTCCGATCGATGTTTTCGAAAGCTGGGAGTTACGTCGTGTGGGTCACGGTTGGTGGCCAAGCCGTCGTCGGTTGGCCGAGAGTTATCCACGTCTCACCAAACGTCACGGACGCGGACCAAAGTAAGATGCGTCCGGAGGCGGAAACGTTGGCGTTGATGAGTGAGCTCGTCACTTCTAACCAACGCGGCAACCGAATGCTGTTAGGCGCGCCGGTGAGAGATCGAGGCGCGTTTGGTCAGCGGACGTTAGCGGGCGCGACGATGGCGGAGGACGAAGACAACGTCGACCAACTCAGAAGAGAAACAGAAGCGTTGAAGATTAAATTGGCTGAATACGAGCGAGCGGCGGCGGTCGTTGCCATGGCGGCGCAAAAAGGAGTCGAAGCAGAGTTGAAGCAACAACAACAACAACAACACGTCGTCGTCACAAAGGTGGTGAAAGGAGGAGGAAAACAACAACGACAACTGCGCGACATCGAATCCGAGACGGAGGAGGAGGAATAAAAACGCACGCATAGCACACATATTTATTTTCACATGATACTCAAGTTATTACTCTTTACAAACAATCACTTCATCAACACCAAAACGTTTACACACTTCTTCTTCTTCTTCTTCTTCGTATAGAACAAACTCCTCACAAACTCCTACGCAGACAGACGCGCCGCTCTTCTTCGCACAGTATTGACAAAAAAGGAAGTTCAAGAGGCGCTTTGAGCGCCACGAATTTTGAAAAAATCTCATCTCCAAAAAAAAAAAAGGAAGTCGAGCAGTCGCTTTTCCCCTCGTTTCATCCCTCTGCGACCTTCTCACTCAACAGAACACGGAGGACACAAAACTGTCCTCTCCTCTCCCACACACCGTCTCTCTTGCTTCTCGATGAGACGATGACGTATTATTACACGCCTCTTCTTCTTCGTTATATAGGCGCCTATAGGAGGCTACATCGGGTTTACGTTACTCATCAGATATGAGTGGTAACAAAAAAAACGCATTACACATGTGCTTTAAAAAAAAAAAACGTCTTTTAGTTTCCTGAAAAGTCGCCTCAAAAAGGCAGATATTCTTGGATATTTTCACCTCTTTATAAGGCGGTTATACGATTCCGAATTAGTGTTTACTCTCCTCACAACTCATACATATTATACGCACATCTAAAACGTGCACATCGAAGAAGTACATGTGCGCGCAAAGCTGAATTGACGAGAAAAAGTGAGCGTCTCATATCTTCTCTCGCGCGTCTGTGAAGGCGAAAGGCGAGCAAAGCATTTTATATTTAATTTGGCATCTCTTTACCCGACTTTCCGGGAAGCGAAGGGGAGTCGCGTCATCGCACATTCAAAAAAGAATCACACAACGAACTCTCTCGCTCGATGGCAAGAGAGGCAGTCGTGCGACGACATTCATTCGCGCAACAGGTAATACGATTCTATTATCATCGTTTTGTATGCGTTTGTTCTTCTTTCGTCTTCAAAGCGCGGAGGATGTGCGAGAGAGACAAAGTCGGTTCGAGACACCCAATGTGCCAATCCAAATGTCCTTTCAAAAATCTCAGATCGAGAAAAAAAAGAAGAGAGGATTTTAAGCGCGGACGATGACATTTTTTACGCTCTCTTAAACTCACTCTTTCGCGCACTCTTTTTCCCTTTATTATGGTTCGTATTGTTACGATTGAAAACAGGGCGGCGCGAATTGGATGGAGGACGATGTGAACGATGGCGTGGACTTTTGGCGCGATAACGTCTTTTCCATCGCGGACGACCATTTTCGAGCGAGTTTGAACGCGATCGTCGCGCCTTCGGAACAAACTGAAAGAGGAGCAGATAGGGGAAGCGGGATGATGCTTGGTGACGAGGAGGCGGCAGGAAACGGTGAAGGAAGAAGCGAGCTGGCGAAGTCGCTCGTCCAAGGTCAAGGCGATTTGAGCGAGCACGATTTTTTAGACGCGCTCGACGAGGCGTTGTTTGGGTTGGGAAGCGAAGAGATCGCGGTGAGAGTAGAGGAGGAGGCTGGGAAGACGAGGACAAAAAATACGACGAAGAAGCCGGCGAAGACTTCGAAGACTACGAAGCATCAGCCGGTATACAAGAAGAGTTCGACGGAAGCCGGCGAACTCGCTCTCGCCGCGACGGGCGACGGCGACTCAAACGTGCTCATCAAATCGACCAAAGCGAGACTCAAAACGACGAAACGATCGTTAGAGTCCTTATCGTTCATTCTTGGCAGCGATGGGTTTGCGCGAACAACTATCGAAGGTGTCAAGACGATACCTTTGCGCGAGAAAGGCGGGTTGAAAGAGAAAGGCGAATCGTCGCCGTCGACGAAGAAGCCCAACGGAAGAGGTCGCAAGAGAAAATCTGAGGCGACGAGAACGGTCGCGCCGCCGCCGCCAACCGGCGACACGACGGACGAAGACAGCACGGACTCTGAAATTCACTACGATCTCGAAGAAAACTTCCTCAAGAGCGCTGCAAGTTTGTTGGAGGAATACGAAGAGACGCCGACGAAGAAAAAACGCGGTCGTAAACCGCTCGATCCAGAGGTGAAGAAAGCCAGGCGAGAACAACGACTCCGAGAGAACAAAGCGACGAACCACGTAACCTCGATATCGTCGAAAGCTGCCATCACGCGCGAAAAGAAACCAAAACCACCACCGGTGGAGAAAATAAAAGGCCAATGGTCCAAAGAGGAAGACGAGGAGTTGGTTCGCTTGGTCACGCAATTCGGCACTCGCAAATGGTCCTCGGTGTCGAGAGCGCTGAACGGTAGAGTCGGCAAACAGTGCCGCGAACGATGGAACAACCACTTACGACCGGACATTCGCAGAGGGTCGTGGTCGACGAAAGAGGAGTCAAAGTTGATCGAGTTACACAAAGTGCTCGGAAACAAGTGGGCGGATATCGCGAAAGGGTTACCGGGACGGACGGAAAATGCGGTGAAGAACCACTGGAACGCGACGTTACGAAGGAAAGACGGAACGCCGAGCGAATTGAGAGTGTACGCGACGACGCAAACGAAAGGGAGAGGACCAATTGGACGACCGAGAAGTCGAAACAAACGACCCGGCGACGAAGAAAGAGAGGCGTTGAAGGAGAAGATTTTATCCGCGAGCGTTCAAGAGATGGACTTGGCGAACACGAACGGAGACCACGAAAGCGGCGCGGCGGCGCTCGGCGTCTCCTCGCCCGTCGCGGGCGACAACGAAGGATCGTTCGTCGCGTTCGGGAATACCACGACCAATCACTCGCAATCGTTATTAGAACAAGTGTTAAACAACGAAGACGAGCTTAATAACGTGTGCGAAGATTACAACGACGACAACGACTTCATCAAGAGCGACGATGTCGATATCACCGCGGTGAACGACGAAGACGACAACGCGACGTCCCTCGAAAGATCTGTATCCGAACAAACGCGCGAAGCAGAAACGCAAACGGACCCGATCAGCGATGAACAGCTCGTGGTGCTCTCAGAGGACGATGGGACCGCAGAGTACGCGAGTGGGTACGCGACGACCATGACTGTCTTTGGCGGCGGCTGCGGCGCCGCGCGCTCGGTGCAAAACGCCGCCACGGAAGAGTACGTCGAAGGCGACGAAGACGATGTGGTAGACGCGGAGAAACCATTAAAGTCGAGCAGAGAAGCGCCACCGAGAACGACGAAGAATCCGCTAAGGCGACAAGCTGCTTTAAATGCGACTCTCGAAAAACGAGAACGACGAACGACGCGTTCGACGGTCACCTCGTCAAATCCGACGCTTCTCGGATTTGCCATTCCGGAGCAAAACGTCGTCGCCACGAACACGCGGAGCAACAAAAGCTGCGGCAAAAGCAAACGCCCGAGCTCTGTGATTGTCACTTTGCCGAACAACAAAGTCGATTTCGCACAAATCGTTGGCATTCACGATCCGTGCAATGAATTCGAAACCAGATCCTCCGCGCTCGAAACCGCCTCGTACGCCTCGCCGACGCCGCTGCCGCGAGAGAAATCGGTAAACATTCAAAAGACTTTAAAAGAGCTCGTCGAGTGCGTCCGAGGCACGGTACAAGGCATATCCGGAGTGGCGTTGACGACGAAAAGTGGCACGCAGGCGCAACAAAAAAAAGTCGGTGGGAACTGTTTCGTCGTTTCCATCGCCGCCGACCAGTGGGCGAACGCTATGAAAGGCGTGAGGTGCGCGACGGCGTTTTTGAAGACTTCCTACTAAAATCTAAAATACGCGAGAGGACGACGGGAGAAAATATTACTATAATCATCATCATTACCATCACGAGTGTTGAATTCTTTATATTACTATTATGTGTTATTACTATTATTACTATTACTATTACTATTATTAGACACGCTTTTGGCGTTATTATGAATTCATCGGCGGATGAACGAGCACGTACTCTTCCGCGTACTCGCCCTCTAAAGCGCACGATTTACTACACGTGTACACCGCGATCGACCCAAAATCCAAGCTCGAATCGTTCAATTCCACGGACTCTTTCGGAACGATGAAGGAAACAATCGTCGGTAAAATCTGAAACTCAAACCTCCTTTTCCCGCGACATCTCGGGCAGTCCGGGATGTTCCGATCGTCCGGCGCGAGTGATTTTGACGGCCACATGGCTTTTGCGTTTTGTGCTGGACAATATCTCAGCACTTGATCTGGAAATTTTGCAAGTTTCACCGAAAACGTGGCGAGTCGTTGCGCGTCGCTGTCGATGACCCCGGAGGCGATTTCTTTCAAATCCGTCTCGGTGATCGCCTCGTCGCCTATGCTTTGGAACATTTTTTTCTTATTCGTATTCGCATTGCTCGTCTTCTTATCATCGTCATCATTCGTGTCAGCAACGACTCCCTCTGAGTCCATCGACGAGCAACTCGCTTCGTCCGCGTCGCTTTCCGGTTCGACGACGATTTCAAATTCAGGATAGACGGTGTTCTCGTTCTCGTTCTTCGTCTTCGTCTTCATCTCCTCCTCTTCCTCTTTACTCTCACTACCATTACCACCACTCAAAGTCATCTTCACCTTCGTTTCTATCGCTCTTTTCTTCATCTCAAACTCCCGAATCATCTCCTCCACTCTTAAATCGTCGCTCTCTCGTACGCCTCGTCTCGGCGCCGGCGTCGTTCCGTAAAATTCGTTCGCTCTCGCCAGTTGCGAGCGCACCGCTCTTACTTTTCCTTTCTCGAACACTTTATCCCCATCGACGGATGTGAACACGTATATCGTTCTGTGAAACGCGTTCGTCGTGTTCAAACTGTCCTCCTCCGTATCGTCGTTCGCGGCGTATATTTGCAGTAGAAAATCCATCCTTCGCTTCGTCGCGTTCGCTTCGTGCATCTGTTTAGGGTTTACCGAAGGGTCCAACCACTGAGGGTCGCCGCCGACTTTCGAGGGGAAATAGATAGCGTGTAACGCGGTTGCATCCTCTCGCGCTTCCAAAAACCCGAGGTCCCACTCTAAGTCGTCGTTTGTATCGTCGTCGGAGGAGGACGACGACGCTTCGTCGTCCTCTTTCGTTCTCGTTTCTTTCTCGTTAAAATTGGAGTCTGAGCCGCCGTCGTCGGGGAAAATCGAAATCGAATCTAAACGCGCGATGGTTTCCTCCGCGTCGCGTTTCGCGTCCTCTTCTTCTCTCGTGAGCTCCGACGACATCTTTACGGTTTTTCCTCTCGCGAGTGCTCCTGCTTGCTTCTGAAAGAGAGAAAGAGAGAGTAGGTGTGTTTTCTCCGTCTTTACGAGTGTACATCTCCCAACGGGAAAGCGCAGCTTTTTATGAGGAAACGTGATCAGACATGCGAGATCTCTCTTATCTCGCTTCGTTCTCTCGCAAAGGCGAGGATAGGAGAGAGACGACGATGAAAAGAGCGAGAGCCTACCTGATTGAAAGAGAGAGAGAGATCAATATCATCTTTTCAACATGATATATCTTCTCTTTTTGTTACACGCATATTCTTTCTCCGCCGTTGTGTGATCAGAGATTTGTAAGAGACTATAACTACAAAGAGAGCCACACAAACAAGTTTGAGCAGACTCGTAGTGGCATCTCTTTACCAACGAATTTACACCTTTCCTGCGCAAGTGTGCACGTGCGTGAGGGACTCTGAAAGAGCGCACGCTGTACCGTTATGAGTGCGTGCATATAATATAATATGTTTGACTTAAAAAAAAGACGTTTTTCTCAAACCTCACAAAAGTTCAACTCCGCGAGCGCGTTTTGAACCATCGACGCACCATGAGCGCACTACCTTTCTCGCCTTCGAATACTACGAACGACGATTTGTTCGTTCGAGCAGCGGACACAGACGGTACGTTTATGTGTGCTCCTTTTTTGAGAGCGTTCAAAGAAGCGCTCGTTTTGCTCCTCTCTTCTCGTTTCTCTTTAACTTCTTCTTCGTCGTCGTGAAATGGAATTTGAACGCGTCGTTCTCTGCGTCGAGGAGTCCCGTGATGAATACGAACGAGATACCGATAAAACTGCCCGAGCGATACACTCGCGGAGACGACAGATTTCACGTAATTCATGAGGACGATATATAACGACGACGAATTAATAATGCTCGAAAGAAGGAGAGAAGAATATACCTCATCGTTCTTTCTTTCTTTCTTTCGCGTGTACGAATTTCGATCGGCGAAAAGGATTTCGGCGGGGAAGCAAAATCGGACGAGAAACTTAAGCGTGTACGAAGACGCTCCGTCGCGTGTATTTCTCTCTCTCTTTTGGTCTCTTTCGTCGCGACAAAACGGAAAGGCGTCGATTTTGTCGCTCGTTCTCGCGCGTCGTACCGCGACACTCCTGCGTCGTTCCCGAAACGTGTCTTTCGTACTCACAACACGTGTGTACTCAAATACTTAATTGAACAACATTTTAAACAGAAACGCGCGAAGCGTTGGCCGCGGCGACGAAACACATCACGAAACTGACCAACGAAACGAACCAGTCTGATTTGCTGGAGCTGTTACGAGAGGCACCGAGGGAGGCGTACTCGTTGCAACAACCCGGGTGGCCTTCGGAGTTGAGGAATTTGACGAAAGCGCCGTTGCCGAAAATCGTCTTGGAGAGGTACGAGACTCGCGAGTCGGTGTGCTTTTGCGGGTGCTTTCCGGAGATATCCAGGGCGTGGGCGACTGTGGATGATTCTTTGTTCTTGTGGCGGTTTGACGTGGACGACGACGTGCCGATTGAGTTGACGGAGGAGTTTAACGGGCAACCGATTGTGTGCGTCGGGTTAGCGGATCCCAGGGAAGGGGTTTTTATAAGTCAGATTGCGAAGATTTTAGTCGTGTGCACGACGGTGGAGATAAAGATGTTAGGGATAGTTTCAGACGTGAGTCACGTCACTGCGAGTAAGGAGGATACGAATACGAATGGAAAAAGTGACAGAAGAGATGCACTAAATGGCTCTCGAGGGAAGAAGAAGAAAATCGCGTTTGACGTAAACGCGCCTTTGTTGATTCGCGACACGACGTTTTCGTGCCCGACGGATGCGATCGTGTTTAATCAAATTTGCGGATGTTCGAGAACAGGAAGGATTTTCTTAGCAGGGAACGATTCGCACGCGTACGAGCTGAAGTATCACGGTGGCGGTGGCGGTGACATGACGTTAGCTTCGAACGGAGGGGGGTCGAGTAGCTCTTTTTTCAGCCGAGGCCAGCCGAGGGTGAGAAAAGTTAAATTTTCATCATCTGGGTTTTCGTATTACATCCCGAATTCGTTGAACGTGTTCAGCGTCGAAGACCCGTTGTTGCAAATCTTATGCGACGAGGAGCGGAATATTTTATACACCCGCTCGCAAAACGGCGCCGTGCGAGTGTACGATTTAGGCGCCAAGGGAATGGACGCACCTAGACGCGTCGTCGAGGTGAATGATATCGCGCAACTCGCTGGAAGAGGAATATCGAGTGGCAGTAGTTATTACGGGAACGGTTCGAGACGATCGATGTATAATGGGGGTGGAAATTCGATGTTTGAAAACCGATCCCCGTCGTACGGCGGTTCTCGAGGCGGGTACGGCTCTCCTCGATACGGCGATTACAGGAGTCCGTCTTCGAGTGGGCGGTACGGCCAAGGTTCGCAAACAACAGAGGCGAAGAAGAAAGCAGGAAAGCTGGTGCACATTGCCATCGTTTCCACTCAGGAATCCGCGAGCGTGACTTTAGTAGGCGTGTGCGCCGACGGGCGACGCGTGTATTTGACCGCGTTGCCGTCGCCGTCGAGCTACGGAAGTTATTACCCATCGTCGTATCACCGTATTAGCAATGGATCGTCGAACAGCAGTGGAAGTAGATATGTCACTCCGACGCGTTTATCTGTGGTGGAGACGCGCGATCCTCCCCCATCTGGCGGCTCTTCTGCGAGAGGATTAACCTCCGCCCGAGCTTTACTGGACGCCTCGGCGAACGCGCTCGAAGTCGAAGCCGCGCACTACTACAACGGTGTTTTGCTCTTATCCGACAGCAGCTCGCACGACGAGTCTAGTAAATTATTCTTAGCCACGCGAGACGCGATGTTGCCCATGCACTTGCAACTCCCGCCGCCGATGACGGCGCCGCGCAATACCGGACCGGCGAGGGGTTTGCGAGAGGTTGTGCAAAAGCCCTCAATTTTAGAAGGTCGCGTCGCGGCAAACGTAGGTGCTATCGGTGAGTTGCCGATGCCCTCTAGAATTCGACGGGATTTAGACCCACCGTTTCCAAAGGGCACGCCAGCTTCAGTCGTCGAACAATTTACCGGCTCAAAGTTACGAAGCGAACTCGTCGAGCAAAGCTTGTTTCGAAGCAAACGCAGGAAGTTTGCGCTCGTGACGAACAGTGGCGTGGTGACGTTTGAGAAAGCGCGACCGATCGATACTTTGGCGACGTTGTTGCAAAACAAAGTTCCTGAACACATCGAAGAGTTCTTCTCGTGTTATGGACCAGTTGAAGCGGCGATCATGTGTTTGACTTTATCCATCGCTTCGGCGGTGCATTTAGGATTCGCCGAGCCTATTCCGCCGAGCGTTAGGGATGCCGCGAGACGGGCGTTCGAGGATCCGAGATTCACCGGAGAACCGAGAGTGGATAGCGAAGATGCCGACGTGAATGGTACGAAAGGTGCGAATGGACAAAATGACGATGCCGTGGTAAAAAATCTGGAACGATCGTCCGCGGCGTTTAACATGGGTCGCGCCATCGTGCAACCGAGTTTGCACTTCTCGTCCGCGCACAAGGCGATTCATTTGTACGTTGCGCGAGCGGTTCAAGCGATCTGGGAGCGACCATTAGCAATTGCCATTCGCGAATCGCAAACGGCAGAAGCGGCGAACGCGTCCTCTTCCAACAGATACGGGTACGATACCTCTCGCTCCCCTTTGCGATTCGCCTCGGACGCGCTTCGCTCGGCGGCGCGGTTTATCGGCGACGATTTAATTTTACAACTTTCCGTGGAACCGGAGACTTTAGAAACCATCGAACAGCGGTTGCGACCGATTGAAAAGTATTTGCAGACGAGGAAACCGAGAACGTCGAGTCAGTTGACGCCGGCAAAGAGGAGAAAATTAGCGCTCAACGCTGCGAGGGAGGAAGAGAATTCGATGGATGCGCTCTTAGCGCTCGTTTCGAGAGCTTCGCAGGCTATTTGTTTGTTGAAGTTATGTTCAGAAACGGACGATTTCGAGTCCGTCGCGGCGGCTTTGCCGCACGAAACGCGCGTGACGCTGACACAGGTGCGCGTTTATACCTTTTTACTTTTTGTTTTTCTCTCCTTTCCGCTCAAAACACACACGCGCGTAAAAAGAAACGATGAAAGAGGCGCGTTGATGATTCAATCATATAATCTGTCAATCAGATGAACGTTTCGACGCATGTTTAGAACACATATGGTGCCCTTCCACTGAGCGTCTTTTTCGATATGTTTGTTTATTTGTGTGTGTGTGTGTGTGTGATGCCCTGCTTCCTTTGTTCGTACAAATGTTCTTTTCCGCTCGAGTCGCGCTAACTAACACTCACTCAAATCTTCTCCTTTTCCAACGAAAAACAGATGTCCATTCGACGATTCATTTCGACGCCGGAAGGTGCTAAAGTCGCTTCTGCGCTCATCGAATCGCTCATGGCACGTGTTGTGTCCTCCTCTCGAGGCGACGCGGCGCCCTCCTCCGACGCGCTCGGCGGCGCCGTGCAAAAGCGCAGCGAACAACTTTCAAAAATGTTACAATACGGCGCGCCTGATTTTTTCGGCGCGGATTCTCGAACTTTTTATCGCGCGAGGGATATCCTACAACGCGCGCGAGAGGCTCGAGCGCTTCGCGACGTGGAGAAGAGAGATGGTTTTGTCGGCGAAGCGTTGCGATTGTTCGCTCAGGCGCCGTTAGCGGGCGATTTGAATGGCGCTTGCGCTGAATTAGTCGATTTGAGAGCGTTCCACGGAGTGGTCACGTTAAGTTTAGCAGCAGCGGCGACGTTGCGCAGGATGGAAGAGCAGCGGAAAGCAGACGCGAGTACGGGTGGAAGAGTGCAAGCCGAGCCTGATATGGTACGTTTTTGTTTGCTTCTTTCGTTCCTTTTTTCTTTCAACATATCATCGCGGTGAGGATACGCAAACTTGGAAACGTACGCGCGGGGCTTACCGCCTCGTTTCCGTGGCGAATTAAAAAATTACAGAACATCTAAGTCTGAGCGATATTATTTCGATACGTTCTTTCTCATCCTTTTTTTATCTCTTTCTGTGTTGCTGACCTTATGATCTCTTCTATTTTAATAACAGAGTCTCGCTCAGTGCTACGCGTTGATATCCACGGCCATCAAATCCTTAGTCACCGGAAAACCTTCCGACACGTTTGTTCCTGACGACCAAAGAGCTAACACGATGGGCACTCAACAGCAGCAACAACAACAAGAACAAGATTTGCACCCGGGTTCCTTAGCGGTCGTTTGCGCTTCACTTCCGAAAGACGCCAGAGAAGCAGGCATTCGACGCATTCTCGATAAAATCGTCGAGTCCGAAGAAGACGACGTCATTCAAGTCGCGGCGGAAACCTTGATCGCTTTAGATCGCTTAGATGATGTCTGTAGACTCCCACCACACGCGTTAGAGGCATTTCTTTGCGAGTACGGCGCGTTGAACAAACATTTGAGTTTGCAACCGACGACGAGAGAAGAGGCGAAACATTTGCAACTGCTCACAAGATTGTATGGCGATTACGGACAAGAAGGCATGGCGGCGGATGTATGCGTCGCGTTAGCAGAAAGACACGTGGCTGATCGTTTGTACCCGTCTCTCGAAGAGCGCATGGGTTTGTTTCGCATGGCGTTACAGTACGGCACGACGAAAGATCCCGCGACGGGCGCGTTCAAAAGAGACGCGAGACAAATCGAAGAGATTGAAGGCAAAGCGAAAGTGTTGGAGTTTCAAATGCGATTGGAAAACGCGCTGCGAATGAAAAGCAAACGCATGCAATCCATGGCTGCCGGCGAAGTTGGTCAAGGTCAACAAATAGATCACAACTTAGTGCAAGAGCTCGAACAAGCGGCAAATGATCTGCGCGAAAACATGAAATCGATTTCGGATTTGTACAACGACATTGCTCGACCGCATCGGTTTTGGGACATTTGCTTGGAAATTATCGCGTGGGCGCGACCTCAACGAGGTTCCTCGGAGGACCAAGAATCGTACGCGGACGCTTCCGCGGTCCCGAGAGAACTCTGGGATTGTGTCATCATCGATGCTGTCCAAGATGTCCTCTCTCGAGCGAACGAAACGCACACGCGGCGCGCCATCGTTGCCGCCGCTTGCGCCGCGGTAGCCGAAATCGCCCCGAAAGTCTTCACCGAATCCGCCGCGAACAACGAAATTGCATTTCCAATGTGCCACGTCACGTGCAGACTCGAAACGTTAGCGAGCGGTCAGTGGGGCGTCATGCTCAACTCGCCGAGCGTCAACGAAAGCGAGCAAGCCGAAGATGACGACATCGCGGATTGTATGTTACAGAGCGTCCGAGGGAACTGTCCTCCGGTACAAAGAGCGTACGATCGTTTACTCGCCGCCGAACATCGCAGAATGCACGACGAGGAAATTGGCGAGGAAATGCACAAGGCGTTACACTCAACCAAGTTGCGCTTGCGAATGTTGAGATCCGCGTTGCGCGTCATGCACGCCTGGGATGCGGCCACTGGAGGCAGCGGTAACGGATTCTCCTCTGGAGTTGGTGACGACCGAAACAACTTTGATTATTCCTCTAGAAAATCTTTCGCGAGGGCGTCTATCGGCGACATTTGCTTGGCGTACTCCCGAGTCTCCAAAGAGCTCGTCGGCGCTTCCCACGAACAAAACGTGCCGAAAGAACTCGCCGTCGCCTTTGAGCGTTTAGCCGATCGATTTCTTCGTTGATATAAATGAAAGTACGTGCCCGGGTGGTAAAGTATATATAGTAGTAGAAACGTTTTTACCGTGTATTCATAATAAGTAGCGCTAAATGAACTTACTCTCAGAATTCCTCTTTCCTTCTCTCTCTCTCTCTCTTTCCCTTTCTGCCTTCTCATTAATCCTCGTCTTTTTTCGCGGCACTCAACTTCTCCGCTAAATCATCGGCTAAATCTTCCGCCTTCTCCTTCCCTTCCTGCTCCTTCTCTTCTTTCTCCCCCTCTTCTTCCGTTTTCGGCAAACTCGCCATGATTTTCTGCGCCTCTTCAAACTTATCCTGAAACAACTGCGCCTTCTCCTCGCTCCCAAACTTAATGCACATGTTCTGCAACGCCGGCGCTTCGTCCCCGTCCGAACAATCCACCGTCGTAAACACCCTCGCCTTTTCGCTCCCCGCGTGCGTCGTCACCTTCGTCTCCGGATCGATATAAAAATTCGCGCATATTTTCAGCGTCTTGTCTCTTCGCATCAACAATCGACACTTCTTCGTCGCTTTATGCTCGAGTATTTTCATCGGTCCTAACCCTCGTTCTTTCCACTCGCCCTCTAAGAATCGATACGCTTTCGTTTTCGCTTCGAACAGAATGTTTTCGTTCTCCTCGCCGGTCGTTTTCGTTTCGCTCGATTCGATGATTTCCAGTTTCACCACCGGGGTGAACTCTTTCGTGCACTCGCGTTCGACGTCTTCATCTTCGCCTTCTTCTGCCGCTTCTTCTGGTTTCGTCGTCGAAGAAGACGCAAACGCGGACGGATTAAACGTCGTCGCAGTACCTCCTCCCGTTGTTCCAAACGAAGAGCTTGAACCGAAGACGTGGTTCGTCGACGCGCCGGATCCAAACACCACCGGAGCAGGTTTCGCTTCCGTCGGTTCCTCGGTTTTGGAATCATCCGATGCCATTTTTGTATAGCGTTAAATGCTTTGCTCTTTGCGTATATTTAAACGGTGTTTTTGTTTAAAAACAACACACACGATGATAGTGGTGATGCGACGCTACGAATGAAGGGTTCAGTCTCTCTCTCTCTCTGTGAAAGCCGGAGGACGTGGAAGCGTTGGATGTTTTGCGGTAAACGGATGTCACTTTTGATCTTGTCTCTCAGGCTCGAAGACCCTAAACTGAAGCGTGTGAACGACCGGAAACTATTCTCCGGAGAGTGGAGACGCGCGTCACTTCGCGAAGAACGCGCAAAAGTGCGAGCGCGCGTGCGCGCGAACGCGTTTTCGAACGCTCCTTCGCTTTGTTGTTCGAGCGTTCTCTTTGAATAATTCGTCTCCGAGGAAGAACGCGCGTTCTCGAGTGAAACGTCTTTTCCAACGCACACACACCGAGAAGAAAACAGTCTCTCGGATCTCGCATGTGATTTCATACTACTACTCTACTCATAATTTTAAACGCGAAGCGAGAAGAGCGTACTAATAATGAGCAGCAGACGAAGAAAGAATCCACATCCGAAAAGAGCGGTGAACGCGAGGACGGTTTTGAAGGTG
>ENA-OWPI01000507-OWPI01000507.1-marine-metagenome-genome-assembly--contig:-NODE-507-length-53620-cov-8.747343_pt1 | contig 53620 bp, 15 predicted proteins | sample MGYA00238138_ERZ651775 | MGnify/ENA primary metagenome ERZ651775 (study PRJEB26906, sample SAMN06265043) | marine metagenome | isolation source: Helgoland LTER site | place: Germany:Helgoland, sampling...
GCGTTGCTCAAGACGGTTGAAGAACCTCCGGAGAACGCGATCATCATCCTGTTGGCCGAGTCGGTACCGGTCGAACATGTCGCAATCGCAAGTCGGTGTTCCCGTATCGAGTTTCCGCCGCTGAGCCGCGCAGATCTGGCGAACTGGATCGCAGAACAAGGGATCAACTCGGATCAGGTCGATGTGATGATCGAAGCTTCAGCCGGTGATCTCCGGCGACTCGAGCTACTCACGAATGACCCTGGCTTCTCACAACGTTCCGTCTTGTGGCAACAATTGCCGACAACGATCGATGGCACCGGCGCAACTGCTGGCCGGTTGGTGCGCGAACTCATCGGGCTGATCAGCGCGGCGTCGGAACCGCTTGTTGCCCGCCAGGCCCGTGAACTCGAAGAGCTCGATGCACGCGAAGAGATGCTTGGCACTCGTGGGTCTGGGCGCAGCGGTGTCGACGCCCGCCACAAACGTGAGCTGCGTTTACTCCGTGTCGGCGAATTCCAGTTCGGCTTACGGGTGTTGGCCCGCCGGTACAGCCGGGAGTTGGCCGACGGCGGCGGTCGCGAGATTATCGATGCAATTGCCCGTCTTCGCCACGCCAACGAGGCGCTTGTCCGAAACCCGAATGAGACGCTGCTGCTCCACAACCTTTTCTGGAACCTCCCACCCCTGCGTGGTTGATGCGTAGGGCCTACGGCGATCTCTCGTACCCAGGTTGCGGTACTAACGTCGAGGTGTTCGTATGAATCTCGTGCCCTCACTCTTGCTGCGCAGCGTTGTCGTAACTGCCTTGGTTGCAACCACGTTGCTGATGGCGATCGTTGGAGCGACGCCAGCGTTGGCGCAAGGGGTTGACTGCGAACGGGTGCCGTATAACGAGGTCATCATCGTGGTGTGTACGTCGGGCGGTGTCGACACACCTACCCCGACGCCGTCACCTACCCCGAGTCCGAGCCCGACGCCGTCACCTAGCCCGACTCCCGAGCCAGTGGCTTCAGTTACGCCGAGCGACAGTGACGCGGATGCGGATGCCGCCGGGGACACCGGGGTTACAGATGTCGACGGTGACACATCGACGAGTGATGACGATGATCTGGCCGATGACACCGACGATGCCGATGACATCGGTGATGATCTGGCCGACGATCTCTTGGACCGCCCCGATGGTGGCGACCCAGGAACTGGTAGCGCTGGGGCCGATGCGGATCTTGACGACGCCGCTGCTGGAGGTCCTGCGGAGCCTGAAATCGCAGGTGGCGAACCGGATGATGGTGCTGACAACGATGCACTGGCTGAGGCGGATGCCGGCCAAGACGCGACGACACCAGCCGGCAACGAGGTTGAAGAAGGCGTGAGCGACACGCCGCTCCTGGTCGCTGATCCCGAGTCAAGCGTGCTGCCACTTGTTGCCGGTATCACTGCGTTTCTTGGCGGTGGCGCGTTGTTTCTGGCCGCTCGCAGAGTGAACCGCTCTGACGCGGACCTCGACTGAGCGACAACATCGACCTGGTCGCCGCCGGAAGCCGGCACGTGTTACTTCAGATGGCGGTCGAAGAAGTCCAGGATGAGCTCGGCGCGCTGCTTACGATGCAGCGGTGACCCGTTTCGAGATAACTCGTGGGTCTCACCGGGGAACAGGTAGTACTCGACGTCTGGTTTGTCGAGCAGCTGGCATGCCACGAAGAGTTGTGTTGCCTGGTCCGACGGGCACCGCAGGTCTTCCTCGGAGTGCACAATCAACAGCGGTGTGTTCAGGTCCTTCACATAGGTGATTGGCGACATGCGCATGAACTCGTCGGGATCGTCGACGAACCGAACACCGACCTCGCTGCTGAACATGCCAGCGATGTCGGAGTTGAACTCGAGACTCACCATGTTGTTGACGGCGCGTTCGCTGCAGGCTGCGGCGAACCGGTCGGTGTGGGTCACGATCCAGCTGGTCATGTAGCCGCCGTAGGATCCACCCAGCACGCCAAGACGGTCGGGGTCGATGAAGTCGAAGTGTTCGAGTGCAGCGTCGACGACTGCCATGCAATCGTCGTAGTCGGCGCCGCCCCAGCCAGTGCCTTGGGCTTTGTGTTTCGGTCCAAGAATGGACGATGCCCAGGCGTTCTCTCGACCCGAGCCGCCGCGCGGGTTGGAGCACAGCACGACGTAGCCGGCTTCGGCCTGCATTTGGAATTCGTCGAAGTGATAGTTGCCGTACTGCGTGAACGGGCCGCCGTGAATGTTGAGCAGTGTCGGGTATTTCTTGGACGGGTCAAAGTCGTGGGGGCGGAAGATCCAACCGTCGACCTCGTGGCCATCGGACGGTGCAAGAAAGTGTTCGCCGGGGCGAGGGTTTGTTTTGGCCAAGAACGACGCACTGACCGTGGTGAGCTGATGTGTCTTGCCGTCGACATACACATAGAGCTCGGTCGGCTGGTCACGTTTGGTTGCCGTGTACGCAATGACATTTGCGCCGTGTAGGTCGCCGACCGAGTAGCCGGTGATGTTCAGGTCGCCGGTCAGTACGGGCTGTGGCGTTGCGCCTTCGTCGAGCGCCATGCGATACAGATGGGTGTTGCCGCGATCTTCGACGGCGGCGATGATGCTTCCGTCGGTCGCCCACACGGGCGCTTGGCCAACCATGAATGGCATCCAGGTGCGATCGACCGCCTTGGTCAGCCAGTCAGGCGTAGCGATCTCGCCAGGATGCAGCAGGCCCAGATGGCAGTTCTGCGGGTACCAACTTGGGTCGTCGAAGCCGCCGACCACAACATGGCCGCCATCGCTGGTGACGAGGGGATTGGAGTAGCTCCCCGTGCCGTCGGTCATCAGCTCGTAGGGGGATTCGCCCTCGGCCGTGGTGGCTGCGATATCGGCGATGGCGATATCGGCGGCAAAGTCGGTGCGGCGGCGATTGAGGCTAAACGCGATGTGCTGGCTGTCGGGGAACCATGTTGGCGCCGAGCACTCGTGAGAGCCGGGCGTGACATTGCGAGGGTCAGCTGATCCGTCGGTCGGTACGACGTAGATGTGTTTCGGACGATCGGTGATGAAACCTTCGCCGTTCAAGGTGAAGTTCAGATGTTCGATCTTGCGGGGAGGGCGCCGGCCGATTTCGTCGGAGTCGTAATGGTCGCCACGGGTGCGATGGGTCACGGCAAGCCATGAGCCATCGGGTGACCACACGAGTTCGCCGAAGGACTCGTTGCCCTCGGCCAAGGTGATGGTCTCACCAGGTACGCCATAGGGAAGCAGGTGTAGCGTCGACTTGGTTTTGCCTTTGGCATCTTTGGCCCGACTGGAGCTGAAGGCAAGCTGGCGTCCGTCGGGACTCCACCGTGGATTCCCATCTCGGTAGGTGCCAGACGTGAGGGCCCGAGGTGGTGCTGTTTGGTCGGTCGCCACCACCCAAATCTGGCTGCGGTAGGTGTTCTTCTCTTCATCGATGCGGGTTACGACATAGGCGATGTGGTGGCCGTCGGGGGAGAGTTGCGGATCCGAGACGCCGGTCATTGCCGCAATGTCAGAAGGTTTCATGCCGCCACGCTAGTCCTCCGCTTGTGCGGCTGTCTCAGTGAGATTCGGCCAATCGGGAGAAGTGGTGAATTCGAGCCGAACCGGGCCCAGGGACCGCTACTCTTTTGCCCACGCCCGGGTAGCTCAGTCGGTAGAGCAATTCACTCGTAATGAATAGGTCAGGAGTTCAATTCTCCTCTCGGGCTCCAACGCTGCAATTCCAACGACCTGTTGCTGGTTCGGGTGCACACTTCGCTCCGACCTTGCGCTGTACGACCACCACGCTGCCGTCGGGGATTATCTTGCGTCACGAATGGGCCGATACCGAGCGGTCCTGGTTCAGCGAGCGTCGTGATTATCGGGCAGTGTTATCGGGCGGTTTGCGGACAGTGCGTGATTGTGAGCGCAGTTATCGAGCGGGTCAGCAGTTGGCCATGGCGTCGAGCGCATCGCAGATCTGTCGTCGCCCACCGCTGCCGAGTTGGCCGAGCCGCGTCGTGAGCACTGACTTGGGGACTGCCGCGAGGTTGTCGAAGGTGGCGACGCTGTCGTGGTCGATGCCCTCATCGGGCCCGACGCGAATGCAGGTTGGGATGTCTCGCAGCGTGCTCGTCACAGGTGCAACGACGACGTTGTTGAGGACTGGGATGACTTCATCTCGTGAGACGATGAGTACGGGGCGGCGCTTCTGATTCGGGGTTTCCATCAGCCAGATCTCGGCCTGGGCTACCAAGGCTCCGCCTCGGTCATCGCAATCGCGCTCGCCATTGCGAGTTCATCGTCCTCGTGCGTTTGGGGCTGCTCACGGTACGACGCTGCAATCGATGCGCCGACCCGAGCCCGGCGTACGGAGTCGGCGAGGTAATGGACTCCTCGCCTGATGACGGCCGAGCGGTTCTCGGCGATGCCGCTGTCGATGAGTTCGTCGATCAGCGCCAGTTCGTCGTCGGTGAATCGTGTCGGCACAGGTGTCGTCATACCAATCAGTATACGTGTTGTAGAACGAGTTGGCGAGGGTCGGATGGTGATCGTCACCGAGTCGCGCCGTGATTTCCGAGCGCACTGCTCGGGCCGATATGCGGCGCGGCTTGACCGCTGTCTGTCGGCGGATTACGGCGTGCAGTTATCGGGTGTCCCAGTGGCTCGATCAGACCACGAGATCGTCCGAATCGCAATCGCCGCACTCGCCAACCTTGCGAACAAGGCGGGTATGACCGCCAGTTCGTTACACCCGGCGGCGGGCTGATGAACCATGATCTGTGGGAGCGCGTGTGCGACCTCCCCCATAGTGAGCTCTTCATGTTGCTGGGCGAGGGCACCTTTGATCAGGTACACGGCGGTATTGCTACAAACTCCCCGGTGCCGCGATGGCCCGAGTTTGCTGCTGAGTACGAACAGATCCGCGGGCGCCGTTACCAACGGCGGCACGTCCCAGCGACCTATGTCGGCGAGTTGCGTCCGTCGATGCATCCCCCGCTCGGCATTACCGACCGGCGCTAACACGCGCGGACGCGATTCTTGACCAGCTATTACCTTGCTCTGGGGGGCGCCTTAGGTTCTGCGCCGATTGTGTAGGCATGGAAGAGCACATTGGATTGGCCTGGCTTGGCCGCAAGATTGGCTGGGGATTCACCGACGGCCAACTCGATGAGTGGGCGGGGCTTGGCGCCGCTGCAGTCATCGAACGACTGGTCGACCCGGACGAGCACGGAGTGCCGGCGAGGACCGATCCGTTTGCCGACATCGACCGCACAGATGAACAGCAAGCGCGTGTCGTTGCCACCGGGATTGTGAGATGGATCGATGCTGCCGTTGAATCACCCCGTCCGCTCGAGACGTTTATGGAGTTCTTCTGGAGCGACTATTTCGCCGTATCGGGCCGGGTGGTCAGGCCTCGCCACTGGATGTTCGACCACATGAACCTGCTGGCCAGCCATGCCACGGGGAACTTCGCCGAGCTACTCCGAGCGGTGACCATCGATCCGTCGATGCTCCGTTTCCTAGACGGCGGCACGAACACAAAAGAGAACCCCAACGAGAACTTCGGGCGGGAGATGCTCGAGTTGTATTCGGTTGGTGTCGACAACTTCACCGAAGACGATGTGAAGGCTGCGGCTCGAGCACTCACCGGGTGGCGGGTGCACAGCCGAGATGGGGCCGTCCGTCTGGTGGCAAGTCGTCATGACAACAGCCCGCAGACGCTGCTCGGTGTCGAAGGCGTGCACGACCTCGACACCACGATGGCGGCGGTATTAGCTCACCCCGCAACGGCCGAACGTGTTGTGCACAAGCTGGCAACGGCGGTGTTGGGGCAGGAGTACGACGTCGATCTTGTGGCCGACCTGCCGACGGCATTCGCCGAGACATGGGAGCTGAAACCGGTCCTGCGGCGCCTGCTTGAACTTGGTGTCGCAGGCCACGCTGTCCCTTCAGTGCTGGAGCCTGTCGCCTGGTATGTGACCGCCCGAAAGTTGCGAATGACTCAAGCCGGCAGAGAGCAACTTCGTGAGTTCTTCACTCTGGCGGGACAGGTGCCGATGCAACCTCCGAACGTGGGTGGTTTCCCACCGCCAGATGCCTATCTGTCTACGTCGGCCACGATCGCTCGTTTCAATCTGGCGGCACATCTGGCCGACCAGACGGGCCGCAACAACTCCCGTATTGACCCCGCAGCGTTGACGAACGACCTCGATCTGTTGGCACAACGGTTTGGAATCGTCGACGGCTTTCGACCAGCGACGCAGCAGGCCTTAGAGAACCTTCGGCCCGGCGTAGATCGCCTGGCTGCAACACTCGCTTCGCCAGACCTGGTGGTTGTCTGATGACGATGAATCGACGCACATTTCTTGGACTGAGTGGCGGGGTTGCCGCATCCGGCCTGTTCGGTGGTCTGGCGCTACCTCGAAACGCAGCGGCTTTGCACTCTTTTGCTCGCCAATCTTCCGGCACGGCGCGCACGTTGGTGGTCGTTGACCTGCAGGGAGGGAACGATGCGCTCAACACGTTCGTTCCCCAGTCGGGTCTGTACCGAGATCTTCGACCAACGATTGCTCTGCCAGAGTCTGACCTGCTCACCTTCGCCGGTCTTGAATACGGCGTGCACCCGAGCTTGGCTTCGTTGCAATCGTTATGGGACAACGGCCAGCTCGCAGCCCTTTACGGCACCGGCCTGCAAGGGCAAGGGCGATCACACTTCGTTGCCCAAGACGCATGGCGCACCGCCCGACCCGGCGAACCCGCCAGGTCTGGATGGCTTGGCCGGTGGCTCGAGGCAACTGAACCTGACGAGGAGGTGCCGCTACGGGCCATCGCTCTTGGCCAAAGCACGTTGGCCGCGCAGGGTGAACAAGGTCGTCCGGTAGCGATCCAGTCGGTCGAAGGGTTCCGGCTCAACCCACCTCGAGGTAACGATGACGTGACCGCAGCGGTGCTGGCAATGTCGGACCCTGCTGGTCGCGGCGTGATGGGCGAAGCGATGGCTGCCTTCCCTCAAACCGTCGAGGCTGTCATCCAACTTCAGGAGCTCGTGGCTGATGTCGATGTCAGCGACAACGTCGATCAAGAGATCGATGTGGATGGTGACCAGGCACTGTTCCAAGCAACGCAGGCAATTATCCAAGGAAACGTAGGCGCACAGATCCTTTATGTAACGATCAATGGCTTCGACACCCATTCGGGGCAGGCCTCTCAGCAGGGGGCGCTGTTACAGCTGGTTGCCGACGGGCTCGCTGACCTGTTCGCTGCGCTCGAAACATCAGGTCACGCCGAGAACACACTTGCGCTGGTCGTGTCGGAGTTCGGCCGTCGGGCAGCCGAGAACGGCTCGCTGGGCACCGACCACGGCCACGGCGGATTGTCCTTCCTCGTCGGCCCGCCGGTGGCACAAAGTGCGATCATCGGAGAACCTGATCTAGGCGACCTTGCCGACGGCGACCTGCGCATCACGATCGACGCCCGTTCGATGTACGACCACGCGTTGCGGTGGCTGGGTGCCTCCGACGAGATCATCGTCGATGTCCTCGGCCAAGAGTGGAAAGGCCTCCAGCTGCTCCGCCTCTGATGTCACGCGGGGTCTGACCCCTCGTCACGCGGGGTCAGACCCTCCGTGACCAACGAACTGTTGAGCCCGACGAGAGCTGTGTGACCGGTGAATGGGCGCAGGGCGAGGGTTTCGGAGGAGTGTGCAGCAGATAGCCGCGGGTTCACTTGGCCTGCTGAGCTTGGAGCGCCGGTGCCAGACTCTGTTGGCCTCGGGGTAACGGAGAAACTATTCGCTCAGGTTCCGTGTCAGCGGGCTGGCACGGGCGTCAACCGTCCGCAGTGTGACCGCAAGCATGGGTCGAAGCAGAGATAGCTACACCGGTTCAGAGTTGACGACTTTGGTTTCGCGCAGCGAAGCGATCGATGCAGCGTCGTGGCCAAGCGACGCCAAGATGGCATCGGTGTGTTCGCCGGCGAGCGGAGCGGCTCGGTAGTCGGGATTCAGTCCGCCCACGGTCACCACGGGACCCCAACGACGCAGACGCCCGAACCGGGTGTGATCTACCAGCGGCGCCCAGCCATTGCCGACCATATGCGGATCTTCGCCGATGAAACGATCGACCTCGATCGAGTCGGCCCGTACACAGCCCACGCCAGCGGCCGCAAGTTGTGCTTCCCACGCTTCGGCACTCTGGCCAGCGAACACCGCTGTCAACTCGGCGGCCAGTGGGTCATCGTCCATGGAATGCGTGGCCAGACGTTCGCATCCGGCCGAAGCGCAGAACCGAGCGAACTCGGCATCGGTCGTGGCTGCAAGAAACACCCAGCCGTCGGCGGTGGGGTACAGGCGGTAACGGGCATGCAGGCCATGGTGACCCGAGTCGACGGACTGGCGCTCTGGTTTACCCTCGTAGGCCAAGAAATCATCGTGGTTAGCCCATGCATTTGCGACCTGCATGTTGATCCGCACCATCTGGCCGCCGCCACCACGACGCTCACGTGCGAATAACGCCAGCATGACCGCCGACGCCGCAACCACGCTGGTGTTGGGATCAGGGTTCGCTTCGTTCGCGGCCATGATCTGCCGCGAGTTCTCGCGCACGTCTGCCAAGGTCGGGCAATCGCGGGTGAGCGCCTCGCCGGCTTGCAGCGCAACGCCTCCGGTAGATGCGCCCATCACCGGGTGGGTTGCCGGCCGCTTCGCACCTGGCCCATGCGGGCCGTAGCCGTTCACAACCGCCCAGATCAGATCGGGGTTGATCGCTCGTAGCTGCTCGTAACCAATGCCGAGCTTGTCGGGCACTTCGCCACGGAAGTTGTGGATGAGCACATCGGCATCGACCGCCAACTCGTGCAAGATTGCTTGGCCCTCGGCAGTCTTCAAGTTGATACAGATTGACTCTTTGCCAACGTTGGTCTTAACCGCCATGCGGCCCTCGATGTTCATGGCCCGAAACGGGTCGCCACCATAGGGTTCGACCTTGATCACGCGTGCGCCCAGGTCGGCCAGCATCGCCATAGCAAGCGGCGCTGCAATGATCGTCGACAGATCAACGACCGTTATGCCCTCGAGCGGCCGCCCTGGCGCGCCCGCAACCCCAGCCCCGGGAGCCTCGGCTGGTTCGACGGCAACGCGTGGGACCAGTGCGTCCAGGACTTCGTGGGTGTGCTGACCAATCGTCGGCGACCCGCCGAGCACCGATGCTGGTGTAGCAACGAGTTCGGCGATCGGCGCGATCTGGGTCACGGCGCCAACGGAAGCGTCGTCGATCTCGACCAGGCCCTGCCCTTCGACCAGATCGATATGTGACAGCGCTTCGGCGGCACTGATGATGGGCTCGGCCGCAACATTGCCGTTCTCGGCGAAGGCCTGCATCCACTCGTCGGCGGTGCGTTCCTGCATACGGATCAGGATGCGATCGCGGGCTTCCTCGATGGCCTCGACCGACCACACCGCGGGACTTCCCTGGAACTTCTCGTCGATCAGGAACTCACCGAGCAGGTCGATGGCATCGAGGAATGAGTAGAACAGGTGCTCGAGCAGATTGCCGCACTGAATCCATTTGCCGTCGCTGGTGCGAAGCGGGTGGTAGTTCAACGTGGGCATGGGCGACAGTTGGCGCAGCGGGGTGAACGAGCGGCCGTCTCGCACCGCAATCTGGCGGGCGAGCAGATCGACAAGGTCAAACGGCATCAGTGCTTGCACCAGGCTTGTTTCGACCGCTGCACCACGACCGGTCTGTTCACGCTGCAACAGCGCAGCAACGATTCCTTGGACAGCGGCCTGGCTGGCGATATGAGTCGCGACCTGCACCGCGGAATACACCGGCCGGCCTTGGTCAAGTTGCACATCGAAGGCCGCCATTCGCCCCGACTTGGCAGCGACCAGGCCTTCGTAGCCGGGCAACTCTGCATACGGGCCGCTGACGCCCCAGCCTGAGATCGTGCAGTGCACCAGCCCAGGAAACTCGTCACACAACGACTGGTCGATACCGAACGAACGAAGCCGTGACGGCGGGCCGCCGGCGACAACGACGTCGGCCGACGCCACCAGTTCGCGAGCCTGACCGCGATCGCTCTCGGTGGTGAGATCGAGCACGACAGATCGTTTCCCTCGAAGCCAAAACGGGCTGGAAGGCATCGAACGGAATCGGTCACCAGCAGGCGGCTCGACCTTGATCACGTTGGCGCCGAAGTCCGCCAGCACCGTTGTGGCTAAACCGCCAGCCGGCCCCGAGGAGAAATCGACTACCCGCAGCCCTGAGAGCACACCGTCTGTCATGGTCTGAACGTAGCCGCTCGCTGTGGTGCAGAAGAAGGCTGCAAGTTGGGTCGGTTGCCAGCGCTGAGCGAGACTCGACAGATGAAGCTTGGACTGTCACTTGGATACTCGGGTGCAAAGCTGCGCATTCCGCTCGAACTGGTTCAGCTCGCGGAGCGGCTTGGTTATGACTCGGTGTGGACTGCCGAGGCCTATGGCTCTGATGCGATCACACCGCTTGCATGGATCGCAGCCCATACCGATCGGATCCGTCTCGGCACCGGCATCATGCAGTTGGCGGGTCGCGCCCCAGCGATGGCAGCGATGCAAGCACAGACGGTCGACGCATTGGCGGGCGGCAATCGGGTGATTGCCGGGCTCGGGGTGTCTGGGCCCCAGATCGTCGAAGGCTGGTACGGCGAACCATGGGGCAAGCCGTATTGGCGGTTGCGTGACTACATCCAGATTATGCGCAAGATCAACCTGCGCGAGGATCCGGTGACCCATGACGGTCGCGAATACCAACTGCCGTTCACCGGCGAAGGGTCGATGGGTATCGGCAAACCGTTGATGTCGATCATGCACACCAACCGCACGTTGCCCATCTGGCTCGGATCGGGTTCAGAAGCGACGGTGAAACTCACGGCAGAACTCTGCGATGGCTGGCTTCCTATGCATTTCGTGCCTGGCCGTATGGAGCACTTCCGGCCGTGGATCGAGGAAGGTTTCCGTCGGGCTGGCAACGGCAAGTCGTGGAAAGACTTCGAGATAATGGGCAGCGGGCCAGTCACGATCACCGATGATGTCGGTGCCGCGCTGGCTGCGGTGAAGCCGAGTATCGCGCTGTATGCCGGCGGTATGGGTCACAAGAACTTGAACTTCCACAACCAACACATGGTGCAGCGTGGGTATGGCGATGTCGCCGAGCGGGTCCAGGAGTTGTACCTGGCTGGCCGCAAACAGGAGGCGATCGATGCGATCCCCGACGAATACGTGGACGAAGCCGGTCTGTACGGCTCGATCAAACGCATCGAAGAACGTTGGCCTGCATGGGCCGACTCGGGTATCACCGGTTTCAAGATCGCGAACCCGACCGAAGAGTCGGTGCAGCTCATGGCAGACATTGTGGGAACACCACGAGGCTGAAAGATGCTTCGGCCGCTAGGCGAGGCTGCTGGGGAGGTGCATCGAGGTGTTTGTCGAGAAGTTTTTGAGCTGATCACGGTTGAACCTGAACACGAAATGTTCGAAGAAAAGCAATGAAATCAGTGCGCTCGCGACCTCTACAGGCTGCGAATACAACGCGGGTGGAGTTCCGTGAAGGTCATGGAGACCATGACGTCGTAGCGCACATACCTCAAATCCGCAGCCATTCTGGCCATGTTTTTGGTGTTCTTGCTGCCTAGCGCCGCCTTTGTACAGCCTGCAGCGAATCACACCATCACGGTCGGTGGTGTCGGCGACGCCATGCTTGGATTAATGCCAGACGAGCTTGCGACCGCATTGGGCCCTGCGTTTGACATTGGTGATGAGGTTCGGATTACCGTTGATTTCGACGGCCGCATCGTGACCAGTGCGGGAGCAGTGCAGTTTTGCGCTGCGATGACCGAAAACACCGACAAGCTCACGTTGTTTCTCGTGAGCAATCCCGGATACACCACCGCACAAGGAGTCGGCGCAACAACCACCATCGCCGAAGCCGTTTACGTTGATGAGACCTTGTCCTGTATACCTGACAACCAGGGTCGCGAGTTCGTTTCGTTCGCAAATGGCCCCGAGGGTTGAATGGCTTTCGCCCGCCTGGTATCGGCGGCACGAACGTTGGTATCTACAAAGACGGTGAGTTCGAAACTACAGAATATGAAGATGGGGCGGCAATCGCAGCGGTGTGGGTGAGTTGCGTCTCGGGGACTGATTGCCCGGCAGACAGAGTGGCTGACTGCGCGTTGGTTGATGGTTCCGACGCAGGTAGTGGCGATTCGGACCTGCTTCCTATGACGGGAACGAGCGAACTGGTGCTGATGTCACTGGTTTCGGTGCTGTTTGTCATCGGCGGAGCGCTCGTTATGGTCGAGCGCCGCTATGAGAGTCCTGCCGGATTCACGGTCATCAGCGACTCAGAAACGGCAGATTACTCTAAATCTCTTCTAGAGCGAAGAATATTCATTCTTCACGTGTGAAAATGCACTAATTTTCCTCCTCTTTGCGGAAATCAGCCAGTTGTTTTGCAAAAATGGCCTGGTCGGGCTTGGTCAGAGCCCGAATACTGACGTTTGTTCAGTCCACAGCGGCGTGGGCATACCCAAGGAGCTAGCAGCGATGACTGCAGATCTCGATATCAATGAACCAATGCACTGGATCGAAGACCTCGGTGGTCTCGGATTTGATGAGCTTCGTGACCTCCCATTTGCGGTGCAGGCCAGCATGGACATCGCGGTATTCGAATAGGACCACACTCGCATCGTCGCATGGCAGTGAGTGAAAGGGCCATGCGACCGTTGGGTTCGACTGATACCAGCCGTGTGGCTTTCGAGTGGCAACGCTCGCCCTGCGTCGGAGAAGCCAAATCTGCATGGTGCTGCGTCGAGATGCTCGTCGACTGCGGCTGATGCGGTTTCGGTTCGGCTTACTTGTAGTTGCTACTGGTGATGGTGCCCCGGAGGTGATCGAACGGTTCGGTGGCCCCCGATGCTTCAGTCCGGTCACCCAACGCGATGGCCGTCTCTGGTCGATGTGTATGTGTCGACGACCAAGGAGGCTGCCTCTGATTCGACCAGCTCCTTGAGCGTTCGTTGCACGAGTTCACGGTCGCGACGAGAACCGGTCAGGATCCCCTTGGCTTGCAGTCGCTGGCTGATGTCGTTCTTTGATCCTGGCTCGCGGGAAAGCTCGGCCTCGATCGCAGTCTTGATTGCTTCGACTTCTTGATTTGTTCGCCGCTGTCGCCCGGTACCGGTAGACCCGATTGTGCCGGAAGCACTTACCGAACCATCTAGCGCGGCAACCGCGTGAAGGATCTTGTCGATAGCGGCAACGCGGTTAGCTAGCTCCGACCGCTCTGCCCGTAACGCGCCGAGATCGATGATGTCGTTCATAACGGTCTACCGTAATCAAGCTTTCCGTCAGTGTCCATGCCTGCAATGAGAGCCCGATGCGAAGGGTCGAAGCTGGGGTAGCTGAACGGCGTTCGAAACGGTCCGCGACGTCTCCGACGACGGGATGCGGCGATGTGCCAAGTCCGATAGCTGTTGCGGTAGCGAGGATCCTCGACGACGTTGCTTCGCGTGGTGGGCGAAGGCGGCCGGGGCACTGCCGTGTCGAGTCCTCGCTGGGAACCGGACTCGGTCTGTGCTCCAATTGGCGTGTGGTAGCGAGACGAGTTTTCACGCTCTTGAGGCCAAACCCAGGCATCGACTGCTGGACGCGTCCTATGTTCTGGCCGAGATCGTTTGGTGTGGTCGACGAGGTGGCGATCGTCGGTGCTCCACGTGTGATCTGGTGTACGGGTCCCCGTTGTGCTGTGCCAGCGAGGTCGTATCGCGAAAGCGCGACAGACATGAGCCGGGACGAGCTGACCCCGGTTGCAACACAAACTCGAGGTGGCTGTGATCAAGGTGTTCGACGAGGTTCGGTTGCAAACGGCACAGGCGATAAGAGCCAGACCCATGCGGTGTTTCATGACCACTTCTTGTTGTACTCAGCTCTGAAGTCAGGTCTGCGATGTTGCTTAGGCATGGCGCGATCGCGGAGTGGGTGGTCTGAGCCACGGGTGGCGGATCGTGTCGTTTCCGGGCCATGAGATTCAGCATCTATTGCCAGATCGAACAACTATTGCCAAACCCAATGTCCGTAAAGGGTGGTTCTTGCCTCAATCGCCATGAACCTCCCGATGGAAAACCGCTGAACTGGCTTCCTCATTGGTAGCGCGTGCCGCCGACCTGAAGACCGCAGATCACTGCCATTGCAACGGTGCACCAGGTTCTGGCGTCATCGAAAAAGCCAAACCCATTGCGGACTCGAAGGCGGTCGGGTTGTGTTGTCGCGAGACACGGCTATGGGTAGGTATGCGCCAGTTGGTGATCATGCCAGGAAGCCGGGAAGGCACTCAGTCTTTGGTCTTGTGCTTCGGACCCAATTGGATTTTCTTGATACTTCCAGCAGTTTTCGTGCTCAGGCAAACAGAAGTGTTAACATTTCCTCGATGGGCGGGATCAGAGGTTGGGGGATAGCAGTGCTTTGCGCTGCGCTGATAGCCCCAATTCTTGCTGTCCCATCGGCAGGCGCCGCATCATTGCCCGACTTCATTCCCGAGATCCCGGTCAGCGATGAGCCTGCATGCGATCGGTTGCTTGACGCTTTAATCGACCTCGACCGGTGCACCGAACTGGAACAACGTGTTGCGGGTTTGACAAGCTCAGCTCCGGCAACTCCTGCCAACGCAACTGCTGCTCAAGAAATGCTCGATGCATCGAACCCCGCTGTAAGCCAGACTGACACCGCCATCGCTCAGTCCGCGATCGAGCCGGCATCGCTGGTGATCGCAATTGCGGACTGCAGTGACTACACGGCCTCGGCAATCTTCGATGACCCGACCGGCGACTGGGATCAGGACGGCCAGTCGAACGTCAGCGAGTTCTACCAGCAGCTAGACCCGTGTACCGCTCAAGTTGCGCAAGCGGTCGACTCACCTGACGATGCAGGGTCGACTCTCGGCTCACTCGCAGTTGGGGCAGTCGACTACGAAGGTGCCGCCGACGCAGACGCGCCGGTCGATTCTACGGTGGTTGACGATGGAGTCTCGCCCGAAGCCCAGGCTGTTGCAACCGTTACTTGTCCCGCCTATAGCGTGCAAGACATCTTCAGCGACCCGAGCGGTGACTGGGACGGCGATGGCATCTCCAACATTATCGAGTTTGACAATCTTCTTGACCCTTGCACCTACGACGGTAACGTACCGTCAACGTTAGAGAGCGCGTCAATACCGTCTACGGTAAACACCGATAGTGAAAACGTTTGCCCAGCCTTTAGTGTTGCTGACGTTCAGGCTGATCCAAACGGTGATTGGGATAACGATGGGGCGTCGAACCTCGACGAGTTCTACAACCGGTTCGACCCATGTGAATACGACGCTGACGCCACCCAGTCCGCTGGCGTGGGCGCTGCACCCATCGGCGCCGACACGACCCCATGTCCGACGTATGGCGTGCAGGATGTCTTTGCCGATCCGGGCGGCGACTGGGATCAGGATCGCATCTCAAACCTGGCCGAATTCAACAGTCAACTCGATCCGTGCGCCTTCGACATACCCGAACCCACGCCGACTCCAACCCCAACCACGGCGACTGCGACCGTTCCAACGCCAACACCAGCAGGTAGCAGTGACGATGACCAACCGGCTTCCGGACCCGCTATCGACGATGCATGGCTCGGCACTTTCAGCCAACTGGTGGTCACCGACCTGATCGAAGGCAGTGGCGATCAGGCCGTCGTTGGTTCGTCACTGTCCGTGCAATACGTCGGTGTGCTCGCATCCGACGGCACCGAGTTCGATAGCTCTTGGAGTCGAGGCGCCCAACCCTTCAACTTCACACTCGGCCAAGGGGCCGTCATCACCGGTTGGGACGAGGGGCTGATCGGCATGCGTGTCGGCGGTCGTCGCTTGCTGCAGATTCCTGCTGCGAAGGCCTACGGCTCTCAGTCCCAGGGCTCGGTGATTGGGCCCAACTCTGATCTTGTGTTTGTCGTCGACCTAGTCGACATCGATGATGACATCGACCCGCAAGCAACACCCACGCCCACACCGGATCCATCCGCTCAACCGACTCCAGATCCTGAACCAACCCCAGATCCTGAACCAACCCCAGATCCTGAACCAACCCCAGATCCTGAACCAACCCCAGATCCTGAACCAACCTCCTTACCAAGCCCAACTCCAACTCAGCCCGATATCGAACCGACACTTTGGACCGTTGATATCGAAGGAGCATTGACACTGCATTTCGGTGCGGACGGCACGGCAACTCTGGTATCCGACGATACGGGTGAAGTGTTGGCATCGCAGAACACGTCCAAGTTCGCAACAATCCTTGTTCGCGGTGGTGCCGGTTCAGACGCATTGAGCATCGGCGTCAACTCGCCGCTGCCCGAAGGTGTCACCGTCACTTTCGCTGGTGCTGGTGGTCACGACACCCTGTCGATCTCTGCGACAGATGCCACCTGGACGACTGATGGATCTGTGTCGTGGGACGGCGCAACGCGTGTCACCTTTACTTCGGTCGAGGATCTGCGGGCCGGTGCAAGTGGCAACGACACGCTCATCGGCCCCATCGCTGACTCTGCATGGCAGGTCGATGGTCCTGGCAGTGGCACCGTAGGTTCATTAACCTTCAGCGGCTTCGAGAACCTAACCGGTGAAGCCGATAATGAAGACGTCTTCACTTTCGGGCCTGAAGGCAGCCTTGTCGGCCTGGTAGAGGGTGGTGCCCGTGGGTTCGACACCCTGGTCACCGAAGGAACATTCGCTGCCGTCGGCCACACGCCGACCGGTCCAGACTCCGGCAGTGTGTCTCGCGACGGCAACGTCGTCCGCTACGCCGGCCTCGAACCGGTCAGCCTGAACGGCGGCTCACCGACGATCATCTTCGAGGGTGACATCGACGGCGACGATTGGGTCGTCGAGAACAACGCCGCTGCGGGCCGCATCCAGGTGCGCAGTATCACCGGTGACATCGAGACCACCGACTTCCCGAATCCGGCTACTGCCTTGCAGATCGACCTCGGCGCCGGCGACAACACACTGGCGATCACGCCGCTCGATCCGGGCTTCTCCGGCCCCATCAACGTCACGGCCCTTGGCGGTGACGACGAGATCGATCTCACCCTGGTCGATCTGACCAAACCGCTGGCGATCAGCCTGGCCCTCGGTGCCGGCAACAACTCGCTCGAGCCATTCGCCGGCGGCACCTGGGAGTTCACCAACGATCAGGACGGCACGCTGCGCCGAAATGGCGTCGTCGTCAACTTCACCGGCGTCACCAACATCATCGGCACGGGTGTGCAGCGAGGCACGATCGAAGACGACGCCCTCACGAGCGTCAGCTCCGATGCGACGACATCGGGAGATGAAACGCTCTTCGGCTTCACCGGAGACGATACCTACGTCTTCTTTGACGGGTTTGGCAACGACACCGTGACCGAGGCCGAGAGCCAAGGCAACGACACACTCGACTTCTCATCGGTGACGTCCGATCTTACCTTCACCATCAACCCCGACTCGAGCCTGCTCGTCGAAGACGACGCCAACCCGACCGTGAACACCGTGCAAGCGGTGAACGTCGAAAACCTGATCGGCAGCGCAGGGAAGAACTCCTTCAAATTCTTGGGAGCGGGCACCCTCGCCGGCTCGATCACCGGTCAAACCGATGGTGACGACGTCCTCGACTTCAGCGGCTACAGCAACCCGGTCGAATTCAATCTGCAGGCGCAGACCGTCACCGGCGTCGATGGAACGGTCATCAACATCGCCGCATTCATCGGCAGCCTCGCCAACGGCGGCGACAACACGCTCATCGGTCTCGACGACGCGCGACTCTGGGAAGTCACCGACACCAACGAGGGAACCGTCAACGGCGTTGTCTTCTCGAATACCCAGCATCTGGTGGGCGGCGCGTCGAATGCCGACAGGCTCAGCTATGCCGGCGCCACAACCGGCGCGACGGTCGACCTTGCTGCCGGCACCGCGACCGGCTTCGATTCGATCAGCGGGTTCCGCGACGTGACCGGTTCCGACTACAACGACACGCTGACCGGCGACGGCAACGACAACGAGTTGTCTGCTCGGGGTGGCACCAACACCGTCACCGGCGGCGGCGGTACCGACACCTTGCTCGAGCTAGCCGACGAGGACTTCGTTCTCACCGACGCCACCTTGACCTTTGGGGTCGCAGCCACGACCCACAACGGAATCGCCATGGTTGTGATCTCCGGTGAGGACGGCGACAACATCATCGATGCCAGCGCGTTCACGCTGGGCAGCGTCACGCTGTTCGGTGGCAAGGGTGACGATGTTCTGCGCGGCGGCAGCGCCAACGACATCCTCAGTGGTGGCGAAGGCATCGATCAGGTCTTCGGCGGCCTCGGCATCAACACCATTCGCGAGCTCGCCGACACGCGATTCATTCTCTCCGACTCCAGCCTCGACATGGGCGAAGGTGCGAACGCAGAACAGACCATCACCCGCGGAACCGGCGTCACCGACGGCAGCTTCACGCTGACGCTCGGCACGCAGACCACCACCAGCATCCCCTGGAACGCGACCTCGCAGAATGTGCGCACGGCACTCGCAGCGCTCGATGGAATCGGTGGCGACAACGTTGAGGTCTTCGAGTTGCCCGCCGGCTGGAAGGTCACATTCACCGGCAACCTCGCCGGTATGCCCATCAGCACATTGGTTCCGGCCAACACCTTGGTCGGGGGCACCCTCTCGGTCACCCCAACGGTGGTCGGCGTTGTTGCGGTCAACACGTTGCAGGACATCCAGCGGGCCGAGTTGCTGGGTGGCGATCACGGCAACCTCTTCGATGCATCCCAGTTCAGCGGCACAACCGAGCTCTACGGATTCGACGGCGACGACACGATGATCGGCGGGTCGGGTATCGATCTGCTCGACGGTGGCCCGGGCTTCGACCGCTTGACGGGTCAGGCCGGAGACACACTCGATGGTGGCGCCGATGTCGACACGGTCGTGGTCTCCGCCGATAGCAACATGGTGCTGACCAACACATCGCTCACCATCGGTGGCGGGTCCGTCGCCTTGACCAGTATCGAAGTGGGCGAGCTCACCGGTGGTGCCGGCCCCAACACGCTCGACGCAAGCGCCTTCAACGGACTCGACCCGACGACCGAGATCGGCTTCTTGAACAATGGCCGCGGCATCGGTACGTCGTCCGATCTTCCCGACATACGCATCCGATTGTCGACGGGCACCACGGTCGATGTGGAACTGACATACGTCGCGACGCTTCAGGACGTACTCGATCAGATCACGGCAGCGAGCGCTCAGCTCACGGCGACGCTCAACGCGGCACGCACCCGCATCCTCATCAGCGACAACGCCGGTGGCGCCACCACGTTGCAGGTCACTGCTCGCAACGGTGCAATTGCGGCTGCAGACCTCGGCCTGCTCAAGACCGGGTCGACAAGCCTGCTGCAAGGTGACCCACTTGTCGGTGGCTGGGTCGTTCTGAGCGGCGGCGGTGGCGCCGATCAGTTCATCGGGTCGGCGGGCGTCGACACCGTTGTCGAGTCTCGTGCCGACAGCCCGACGGCGGTGAACATGACGCTCACCGATACGTCGCTGATGATCGGTTCTGAGGGCACCGACTGGCTGACGAGCATCGAGCAGGTTGAGTTCGAGGGATCCGCTGCGCAAGAATCCATCGACGCTGTGGCGTTCACGCTCGGACCGGTCACGATCTCGACCGGCGGCGGTACCGACACGCTGCTCGGTGGCTCGGAGAACGATCTCTTCCTGGTTGACACTTCCAACCTCTCGGCCAGCGATCAGGTCACGGTTGATGTCTCCGCCGGCGGGGCCGACATCGTACGAATTCTCGGTCTCTCCCAGCTTCAGCAGAGCGACCTCGCTCGGATCAACTTCGTCGGCGGCGCAGCCGCGACGGTCTACGAGAACGGCAACCTCACGACCAGCCTCAACACGCTCGGTGGCAACATCACGATCGAGGCTGACACCATCACGACGAATGGCCACTCGATCACGACCGGCGGTGGCGTGGCCACTGCCGGAAATATCACGCTCAAGGGCCGCATCATCACGATCGACGGCGGGTCGCAGCTCGTTGCCATCGGCACCGCAGCCGGGGGCGCCGGCGATGGCGCGATCACCATCACCGGTCTCGACGAGAACAACGACATCCAAGGTCTCGGCTTCGCCAACGTCGATTACAACGAAACAACGATCACGATCGGCGACGCACTGATCGGTGGCGGTGCCATCACGATCAACGCGACGGCTCAGGTCGAGCGCTACGGCATCAATCGGGCCGGCTCGACCGACGACAACATCTTCGACTCGGCCGCGCAGTCGATCATCGGCCAGGTCGACTCCTTCTCGCTCATCGCCGCCGTTTCGGTTGCCACATCGAAGGCCACGATCACCATCGGCACCGACGCCGAAATCCGAGCCCGTGACCTCGTCGTGCATGCCCGGGCCGATGCGCGAGCCAAGGCGTCCCCGACGATCTCCAAGATCGTCGGCATTGCCGTAGCAGTGGTCGACACGACTGCACTCGTCCAGGTCGACGGTCGGATCACGACGAGCAATGACGCCACGTTCCGGGCCACTGCGGCAAACACGGCGAATGCTTCGACCAAGCCCGGGCCGCTGGCCGGCACTGCCATCGCCATTGCGGTCACGGTCATACAGTCCGACTCGCAGGTCCTGGTGTCACCAGAAGCCAACCTCACCATCGGCGGCAATCTGTATGTCAAGGCGGAAACGATCGATCGCAACCGAGCGCTGGCAACCGCAGTAGCCGGTCTCGACGGCAAGATCGCGATTTCCATTGCGGTCGGTGTCGAGGGCGGCACGACCAACGCCCACCTCGACGGCACCGCCGACGTGGCCGGCTCGATCGAGGTCGACGCATCGCAGCGCAATGAGGCGATCAACAGCCCAGTGCCGCTCCTCGGATACATTCCGGTGCTCAAGGCGCCTGCAGTCGTCTCGGGTATCAAGGCCTTTTCGGCAACCGGCCAGGTTTCATCAGGCGATCTGACGGCCGACTTCGTTGACACCGTCAAGGATCTCGAAAAGTCGATCCTCGGCGTCAACACGCTGGTCGCGAAGATCACGGCCTCCATCAAGGCCAAGCTTGGCCTCGGGAAGCCGCCGACCGAGAACAAGTTCGATGCGTCCGGCGCACTCGGCTTCTTGTACGACGAGAACACCGTCGATGCCCGAATCGGCGACGGCGTCAATGGTCGCACCGTCGAAGCCGACGGTTCGATCTCGGTCGATGCTCTGGTTCGCGCTCGCCCGAACGTTTCGGCCGTTGCCCAATCGACGAACTCCACGGAGACCCGCAACGGTCCGAGCCCGAGCAGCGTTCTGAACGACTTCGGCAAGGTCGTCATCAACGAAGAAGGTGCGCTGTACGGCGCCACCGACGATGTCGCCAAAGACGGCGTCGGCATTGCCATCAACGCCGCATACATCAACAGCATCGCCCGCGCCTACATCTCGGCAGGAGCAGTCGTCAACAGTGGGGGGGCCCTTACCGTTCGGGCTCGCACCCTGAACGAGATCGACCCCAGCTCGCTGTGGGGTGTCAACCTGGTCACGCCGTTCACCGCCAACAAGACGCCGACCCACACCACCGACGATCCCGGCATGACCAGCGTGTCACTGGGTGACACGGTGCAGGTGCTCGATGGCCATACCGGCCCGGGCGATCTGAACAGCTGGTACGAATACGTCGGTTCGGCCCCCACGATTTCCGTCGACTTGAGCACCGAAGACTTCTCGGTCACCGGTCGGTGGAAGGACCTCGGCAGCTACAGCAACAAGGTTGCCACCGAGTTCTTCACCAACTTCACCGGCTATCTCAACGACAACCTGGGTCTCGACAACAACCTGATCGACTCCTGGGCTCAGTCGGCCGCCAGTGGCCAGAAGGCCACCAAGGCCGGCTCGTTCGCCGCGCTGGTGCTCATCCATGAGGCTGATGCCCGTATCAAGTCCGGCGCCTCGATCAACCAGAACATTGCCATGCGCAACGGTGTGCAGGACGTCGCCGTCGTGGCCGAAAGCGTGAACCACGCGATCAGCCTGGTCGGCAACTTCAAGACACCATCCTTCGGTGGTAGTGGGACCCGAGACTGGCTCCAGAGCGACAACTACAGCGCCCCGGGTCTCGGCACATCGTCGGCCGAGGGCGGCAGCGGAATCGGTGGAAGCCTGGGCTTCTACTGGTTCGGCAACACCGTGACGGCAAAGATCGAAGACGGCGCGACCGCCTACGGCGACACCCTGAAGGTCACCGCCGGTACCCGGGTCATGACGATCGTGCTTGCAGCATCCGGCGGCAAGGCCGACGCGTCGGCATTCAATGCGACGCTTGCTGCCAACGTGATCGTCAACACGACGCTCGCTCAGATCGACAACGGTGCAACCATCTCGGTCGGCAACCGAGTGCTCCCCGATGCGGCAGCCGAAGGAGCCTCCGTGCTCGTCGCTGCCAACGATCACGCCATCGCAATTGCGGTGGGCGGGTCGGTGGCCGTATCCGAACAGTCGGGTACCGGCGTCTCGTTCGCGGTGAGCACCATCGTCCGCAACACCGAAGCGGCCATCGGCAATGAACACGACGACAACAGTGCCGGTGCACTTGGTTCCTTCAGGTCAGTCGGCGCAACCCGGATTGCTGCTACCAACGACGGCTTCATCGGCACCTTCGCCATCGCCGGGGTTTCGGCTTCCACGAAGCCCGGCGGCGACGACCCGTCCGAAGCGCCGACCCCGGCACCGCCGCCAGGTGGCAACGCCGGAAGAGGCGGTGCCGGTGGTACCGCGAACGGCAATACCGAAACCACGAGATGGCAGAGTTATCTCGCCGAAGTGCTCAAGCAGATCAAGGGCCCGAGCAACCCCGGTGGGTCCAATGACGCCAAGGCGCCAGCGCAGGTCGCTGACGCCGCCGAAGATCCTGCCGATGAGGGCAAGGACGCCAGTTCGACTGCCGGCTCGATCACGGTCAATGTGGTCATCGACAATGCCCGGGCCGCTGTCCGCAAGGTCGGTGTCTTCAGTACCGGAGCGCTGACGGTCGAAGCGGCGAACGAGACAACGGTTGCTTCGATGGCCGGTGCTGGTGCGTACGCAAGCGCGCATGATCCCGAGAAGTCATCGAGCGCCAAGGGCGGAGCGCTCGGTTTCAACTATGTCGAGGGTACGACCGAGGCATTCATCGATGAAGCGACCTCGCTCACCACCGCTGGGCTGTCGATCACCGCAACCCGCAAGGGCGCAATTGTCTCGATTGCTGCCGCAGTGGGCGGTGCCACCGGCAAGAACGGCACCGCGGCGACCGGCTCGATCGCCGTGACCGTGACGAACTACGACACCCGTACCAAGCTGGCGAACATCTCGGGCAGCACGCAGGTCACGGGTGCGACGCTGCTCGATGCGTACGACGACACCAACCTCATCCAGGTGGGTGGCGCTGCCTCCTTCGGCGGTAAGTCCGGGTACGGCGTCGGCATCAGCTTCGCCTACATCACCAACTCGGTTACGTCGACGATCGACTCGCTCGCAAGCTTCAAGCATCTCGGAACGGTCGACGTCAAGGCTCGCACCGATGCCGACATCATCAGCGTCAGCGGTTCGTTGGGTGTTGTGACCGGAGGCGGCGGCAACGACGGTGGCAAGGCAGTCGGCGGCACGCTCTCGGTCAGCATCCTCAGCAACACGGTTCAGGCCACGATCGTTTCCACAACGACCACCAGTGACTCGACCGGCGCTGTCTCGGTACTGGCCGACGACAACTCCAATCTGTTCAACTTTGCCGGCGGTTTCGCCTTCAACACGGCGACCGGCAGCAACGCAGGCGCCTATGGCGTGGCGGTTGCGTTCAACGTGTTGACCAACCAGATCAAGGCCGGCATCGAAGACTCGACGATCCGTACCTCCGGCGCCGTTTCGGTCAGCGCGATCGAACAGGGTCAGATCGTGAGCATCTCGGTCGGTGGCGCAGGATCCAAGCAGTCCGCCATCGCCGGTTCCGCGGGCGTCAGCATCTTGACGAATTCGATCGATGCCATGGTCGACAACTCGACCATCGAAGCCGGCGGCGACGTCACCGTCTCGGCGACCGACGATGCGCTCGTGGTCGCGGTGACCGGCGGTGTCGGCGTAGCGCTCGGTTCGACGGCCGGCGCCGGCGTTGGTGTGTCGATCAGCTACAACCGAGTCAGCAATGGCATTGCGGCGACGGTTACCGGTTCGAACGTCACGTCGGCGACGGGCAACATCCACGTCATGGCCATCTCGACCTCCACGCTGGTCGGCGTCGGCTTCGCCGGCGGCGGAAGCTCGCAGTCGACGGGTGGCGCCGGCGTACTGGCGATCAACTCGATTGCCAACAGCGTCGACGCCCACATCATCGGCTCAACGGTCGAAGCCACGGTCGGCAATGTGACCGTCAGTGCGAGCGAAGCGATGTCGCTCGTGTCGGTGGCGCTTGCGATCGCAGGAACTCCCAAGGGCTCCGCGATCGGGGCCCTGTTCTCCTACAACTTCGTCGGTGGTGTCGACGAAGGGGTCGACCCGAATCTGATCTCGCTGATCGATGGGCAAGCAGAAGGTACCAAGGATGTAACCGTCGCTAACTCGGGCACCGCGGCGACAAGCAATGTAACGGCGTACATCGATACCTCGAGCATCACGGCGGGTGGCTCGGTATCGGTTCTGGCGGGATTTGACGATGCAACGGCACTCGTCGGCAGTCCACTTCTGGGGCAGCCAAAAGTTGTCGCCTCGGTCGTCGTGACCGACGACGAAATCACGTTCGCCGCCCCGCACCTCCTGACGACGGGAGATGAGGTCGTCTACCGCATCGGCACGGGCACGGCGATCGGCGGCCTGGTCGACGGCGAGACCTACTACGCAATCGTCGTCGATCCGACCACGATTCAGCTCGCCGCCACCGAGCCCAACGCCACCGCAACCACGCCGACGGCGATCGTTCTGACGTCGGCCGGTACCGGCACCAACCACGCCATCGTGCCCCGGGCCACCGAATTGAACCTCGCCGGTACCCAGGTCGACCTGCCGGGCGCAACCAACGGCAGCGGCCAGATCATCAGTGTCACCGTCGGTGGCGCCGGCGGCAAGAGCACCTCGGGCGCCGGTGCGATCTCGTTGAACTTCGTCCGGATGGATGTCGATGCACACATCGCCAACACCGGCGACGGTCAGAAGATCTCGGCCGGCGGAAACGTGACCGTCATCGCCAGCGATGTTTCCAAGATCTTCTCGGGAACGGGATCGGTCGCCGTCGTCTTCGGTGACGGAACCGCGGTCAACGCCTCGATCGGCGTGAACGACATTCGCAATTCGGTCGGCGCACACATCGAGAACGCCGAGGTCGAAGCCACGGTTGGCAACGTGACCGTCAGTGCCATCGAGAACGCCCGTACGATCAACATCGTGGCGGGCGGCGCCGGATCGAGCGAGGGCAACGCCTTCGGCGGTTCGTTTGCCGTCAATCAGATCTTCACCACCGTCGAGGCATCGATCACCGCCGGCTCTGATGTCGAAGCAGGCAGCTCGGTATCGGTCCTGTCGCACAACACCACGGCGATTGCCACGCTGGCCGGAAACGTCAGTGCCTCGCTCGAAGGAAGCGCCGCGGTCGGCATTGCCTTCGCCTACAACAACATCCAATCGACGGTGACCTCGCTCATCGACGGTTCGATCGTCATCGCGGTGAATGGCGGGATCACCGTCGACGCGACCTTCGCCGCACCGACCGAGTTGCCCGCCGGCCTCGACTCGCAGATCGCGGCACTTGCCGTGAGCGGCGCCGGGGGTCAGGACATCGCCGGTGCCGGTTCGGTTTCGTTGAACTGGATTCGGAACAATGTCGAAGCCAAGATCTCGAACATCGGCGATCTCAATACCGACGCCGGCCGCCGCGGCGGCAATGAGATCTTCGCCGCCGGCAAGCTCGCGGTCACCGCCAGTGACCACTCGACCAGCAACACGATCACCGGCGCCATCAGCGTCGCCGGCATCGGGGCCGATGGTTCATCAGGGGCGATCGGCGCGTCGGTGTCCTACACCTACCTGGGTGGGGATCCGGGTAGCCCGAGTACCACGACCAACAACCGGGTCCGCGCCGTCATCGAGGACATCACCGGCACCGTGACCGTCGGTCAGCTCGAGCTGAAGGCGACCTACACCGCTTCCATCTTCAATCTCAGCATCGCCGGCGCTGCCGCCGGAAGCTTCGCACTGGGTGGTTCGGTCTCGATCAACAACATCCACAATCTCACCCACGCCTACGTCAAGAACGCGGCCGGCATCACGACCAATGGCGCCACCGGCCCGGGCGTGGCGCTCGAAGCCACCGACACCTCGACGATTCAGGCCTACGCCGGCGGGTTCGGGCTTGCCATTCCGAAGCAAGGCGCCACCGGCATTGCGGCCGGTGTTGCGATCGCCATCAACGACATCGACAGTTCGACGCTGGCCTACATCGAGAACTCCAAGGTCACCAGCAGCAAGACCGTCGAGCTGAAGGCAAACACGACCAGCTCGATCACTGCGGGCACCATCGGTGTCGCGGTTGCCGACGGCGGCGGCGGTTCGGGCTTCAAGGGAAGCGGCGCCGGCGCAGGGTCGGGCAACACGATCACGTCGACGACCAAGGCCTACATCGTCAACAGCAATGCGCCGTTTGGTGTCGTCGCCACCGGTGGCAACGTCACGCTCACTGCCACCAACAATTCGCAGATCCTGGCGATCGCCGGTGCCCTTGCGGTGACCGGCCTTCTCAGCAGCGGTTCCACCTCGGCCTCGGTCGGCGTTTCCGTGACCGACAACACGATCACCGCGGTGGTGCAGGCCTACATCGCCAACGCCAAGGTGCACGCCAGTGGCGACATCATCCTGCTGGCACAGCAAGAGAACGCCGAGATCGACTCGTACGCCATCGGAGGCGCAATCGCCCGGGCGAAGAACGTGTCGGTGACGATCGGCATCACCGTTGCCAACAATGACATCGATGCCCAGGTCGAGGCCCACATCAGCAATTCGACCGACGTCCGAACGACCGGCACCGGCGACATCAAGCTCGAAGCCAAGCAACTCAGCGACATTACCGCAGTCAGCGCTGCGGCGACGGTCGCGGTTTCGGGCGAGTCGGGCTTCACGGTTGCCGGCGGCGGCGCCTTCTCGTCGAACAACATCACCGGCAAGAGCAATGCCTACGTTCTGAACAGCTCGCTTCACAGCAGCGGCGATGTGGTGCTGACCAGCACCAGTACCTTCGATGTCTTGGCGATTGTCATCGGCCTGGCCATCGCAACCGGCTCGACCGCCGTGGCGATCGGCGCGGCGCGAGCCCGCAACCGGATCGGCTCGATCGACGGAAACACCGTGACCCGCTTCGAAGCTCGGGCATACGTGCAGAACTCCAGCGTCAACGCGGTCAACGGTGATCTGACGCTGACAGCGACATCGACGTCCATCATCAAGGCGGTTGTCGTCGCTGTGTCGGTTGCCTATTCGGGCAAGGGCGCCGGCTTGGCGCTCAGCGGCGCCGGATCCGATGCCGGCAACCAGATCGCCACCTGGGTGCAAGCCGCGATCGACGGCAGCGGTGCCACCGGCATCTCCGCGCAAGACATCGTGCTGACCGCCAGTGACACGTCTCGGATCTCTGCCGTCAGCATCGGCGCTGCGGTCGCGGTTTCACTCGCCGACGAGTTCGGACTCTCGTTGGCCATTGCGGTGTCGCTTGCCAAGAACGAGATCCGGAACACCGTCGAGGCCGGAATCAAGCAGGCGAACAATGTGGTTGCGAGCGGCCTGATCACGTTGTCTGCGCTCGATCGAGCCTCGATCCACTCCGTTTCGGTTGGTGCCGCAGTCGGGGTTGCCATCAGCAAGACCGACGGCATCGCCGTTGCCGGCGCTGGTGCGTTCTCGACCAACGAGATCCGCAACACTGCGGTCGCGCTCGTCCAGAACAGCGCGCTGACCGCAGGCGACGATGTCAAGCTCATCGCCGACTCTCGTGCGGCGACCGGTGACGAGACCGTGACACTGATCGGGTCGAGCAACGACTTCACCACTTCGCTCGACGACGCCGCCGAGGTCGATCTGCTGGACAGCGATCTCACGTCCGGCGGCGAGGTCACCCACGAAGAGGACACCCCTGACCCGGTCGACTATGCCGACGACAAGGCGTTCAAACTGGCGTTGCGCAATGACCTGGTCAACGATCTCGATTTCCAGCTCTCCTCTGATGCCGATGACCTCGAAGTCACCATTCGCGAGGTCGACAAGGGCGCCGATGTCGATGACCCCGACGACGACACCGGCATCGAATGGTCGATCACCGACCGCAGCAGCGGGGTGTCCTTGATCATCCGCAAGGACAGCGTCGGAAGCTTCACCGTCTTCGAGCCCCAGATCTCGGCCGTCGTGATCGGCGCAGCCGTTGCCGTCGGCGTTGGCAAGAGTGGTGGAGGCGCCGGCATCGCCATCGGCGCTGCTCTGGCCCGAAACCTCATCGGTACCAGCCACAACGATGCTGCCGGCGCCAAGTCAGCGGCTGTCATCGCGAAGACCCAGCCAGGAGCGGTGCGGGCGATCGTCCAGAACTCGAGCATCGTCGTCACCGGCGGATCGCTCGAGCTTCGTGCGACATCGGCGCCCTCGATCAGCGCGTTCGTCGGCGCGTTCGCCGTGGCGGTCGCCGGTGGCAAGGGATTGAACTTCGCGGCCGCCGGAGCCGGTGCCCGTTCGATCAATGCCATTAATGTGAGGGTCTCGGCCATCATCGATGGCGACAGCGCCGCGGGTATCCGTGCCGACGGCATCACCCTTCGGGCCACCGACTCGGCTTCGATCGAAGTGGTCACCGGTGCCGTTGCGGTTGCGATCTCGTTTGGCGGCAAGGAGGCCATCTCCATCTCGGTGGCCGTCGGTGTCGCCATGGCCGAAAACGTCATCCAGAACTTCGTCGAGGCGTACATCAACAACGCCGACAACCTCTCGACCACCAGCGGCGGCGATATCAGTATCAGCGCTGTCGAGAACGCCTTCATCGATTCCACCGCATTCGCTGCCGCGGTGGCGGTGGCGGTTTCGGAGAAGGGCCTTGCCGTTGCGGTTGGCGTGCTCACGGCCGAGAACACCATCCGCTCCGTGGTTACGGCCTACATCCTGCTCAGCCCATCGGTCACCTCGGCTGGAGCGGTGACGGTTTCGGCGACCGACACCAGCACCATCGAGGCCTACACGCTCTCGCTTGCCATCGCCATCGGCCTGATCGCCATCGGCGTAGGCATCGGAATCGGCAAAAACCTCATCGACAACGATGTCTCGGCCTACATCACCGGGTCAACGGTGACCGCATCGGGTGACTTCGACATCACGGCGTCCTCCAGCCCAACGATCGACACCGACTCGGTCGGTGTCGCGGTCTCTGCAGGCATCGGTGCCGGCGTTGCCGTCTTCATCGCCGAGACCACCGTCGAAGGAACGACCGAGGCCTCGGTCATCGGCTCCAGGCTCACCGCTGCCGGCAACGACATCAACGTGACGGCCACATCGGTCGAAACGCTCATCCCGCTCGTTCGCGGTGGTGCCGGTGGAGCGATCGCGGTTGGCGTCATGCTCTCGGAGGCGACGGTGCGGGGTACCACCCGGGCTCGCCTCGGCTTCTACAGCGAGATCACTGCTGCCAATCTCACCGTGCTGGCAAGCGACATCAGTGTCGCCAAGCCGGTCACCAACGTGGGTAGCGTCGGTGGCGTAGCGGTCTCCGTAGCCGAAAGCGAAGCGACACTCGAGCGCACCACCATCGCCGTCATCCCCGGCAGCTCCCAGATCACATTGACGCAGGGCAACCTCACGGTCCTGGCGATCTCCGAGGCGACCGCCTACACCAGCAGCCGGTCCGACGGCGGCGGCGGCATCGCCGTCAGCTCGCTCACGATCGACTCGACCATCAAGGGCATCACTCGGGCCGAGGTCGACGACACGGCAAGAATCGTCGTTCCGACGACCAATACCACCGGCGACATCACGGTCTCCGCCGAGTCGCACAACCTGGCGATTGCCAACACCGCCAGCTACGGCGGCGGCGGCGTCAACGTTCAGGTCAGCAAGCCGACTGCGATCAACCGAGGCATAACCGAAGCACTCATGGGGGGCGACATCGTCGGCCTCGATAGTGGCGAGAGCGGTGCTCGCAACCTGGTTGTTCGGTCGATCGGAAACGACCGGGCCGTATCCGGTTCCGACACCAAGGGTGGCGGTGTCATCCAGGTGGGCGTGGCCACGGTCCAAGCCACCAACGATGCGATCGTCAATGCCTCCATTGGTGGCAAGGTGACGGTGACCAACGATGTCACGGTCGAAGCCGAATCGCGCACCGACGCCGACGCCACCAACGACAGCGCCGGCGGGGGAGCGGTGAACGTCTCGGAACTCAAGGCCACCGTCAACAACCGGCCGACGATTGCGGCCACCGTCGAGGCCGACGCGGTGGTTACCCCCGGCAATGACTTCACGCTTCGATCAACCCATGGTGTGACCGTGCCGACCTTCCCCGGTCTGGCCACCGCACTGACCGCCGATCAACAGCCATCTGCAGCCGACAAGCTGACCGCGGTCAATGCCACGGGTGGCGGCGGCGGAGCCGTGTCGGTTTCCGGCGCCACGACCATCCTGAGGGTGCTCCCGAGTGCCTCGACAACCGTGGCCGACGATGCCAAGGTCACGGCGATTCGCAACATCGTCATCGACTCGACGAGCGAAGCCAATGTGTCGGCGATCGCCGCTGACACCGGCGGTGGTGTTGTGGCCGTTGGCGGATCCACGTCGACGATCACCACCACGCCAAAGAGCGAAGTCACCATCGCCGACGGTGCGCAGGTGAAGGCACCCGGCAATACCACCGGCACCGTTGGCAGTATCACGATCACGTCGAACACGATCACCGATGCCTACGGCAAGGGCCGCAGCGTCAGCGGCGGATTCGTCGCGGTGACGGGCGCCACGGTCACCCAAACCCTCTCGCACACGTCGGCCATCGCCATCGGCGACGGCGCGGGTCTCGAGACCGACGGTGCGTTGACCGTTGAATCGCGCAGCAGTGTCAAGGCCGTCGCCGACTCCGACGTCGACGCCGGTGGTGTCGCCGCCGCCGCAACGAACACCACCACGGTCAACCTGGGCGGAGCGTCCGACGCAGATCGAGCCAAGACGACCACCTCGTTGGCTGCCAATTCCCGGGTCACCGGCGCCACGGTGAAGATCGGCGCCAAGGTCACCGGATTCGACCTGACCATCACGTCGAAAGAGGCGGCGGGCGGCGTTGGCGCCGGTGCCACCGCAAATGCTCTGCTCTCGGTCTACGACCTGGTCGAAGTACGCCTTGCCACCGGTTCATCGATCACCGGTGACGTTGTCGACATCCGCGCCGACCACGAAGCCATCAGCCTGACCTCCTCGGCCACAGCCCGCGCCAGCGCACTGGTCGGCCTGCCGTACTCCACGGCTCAGGCTCACTACGACAGCTGGTCACGGGTAGTTGCCGACGACGGGGCACTTGTCTCGGGTGGCAAGGTCGACGTGACCGCGAGCCAGAACGTCACGAAATATTCACGCACCAGCCGCCGCTTTGCATGGCAACTGGGTTCGGACGGCGGCAACGGCAAATTCGAAGGTGAACTGCTCGCTCGTCGCCAGATCACCTGGAACGGCGACCTTGCGCTGCTGTCCGCACCCGACCCTGAGCTGTTGATTCGTGATACTGGCTTTATCGAAAAGGCAACTCTAGGCGTGACGGTCAACGATCTTGGCGAGGGTGCCACTGTTTCGGCGGATGCACCGCTGGTGGTCGACGTGATCACCAACACCGCCGATCCGGCCGACATCATCACGCTCACGACCAGCGACACGCAGTCCGTCGGCGGCAAGACGACCCCTGATGGTGTGATCACCGGCAGCACCGGCACCGTCAGCACTGCGGGGGCATTCTCAACGGTCGACATCGTGAACCATTTCGATGCAGACCTGGTCATCAGTGGGATCGAAGTCGTCAATCCGAATACGCAGCCTCGTATCTATGTGAACTCCGACGGTGCCAGCGGATTCGTCTTCACGGTCAGTGCCGAGGTACCGGAAACCGCGGTGTCGATCTTGACCAAGTCCGACCTCGTTCTCAACGCCGCGGCCACCAACACCGTCGACGGCGGGACCGAAGGGTTCTCCATCTACAACCCGGTCGGCACCACCACGCTCGTTTCCGAATCGGGCAGCATCCTGAACGGGACGGCGCAGCCGCTCACGCCGACCATCTGGTCTCGAACGGTCGACATCGATGTCGCCGGTGGAGTGGGCACGTCGACGACAACCCGCCTCGACATCGACCTGGTCAAGTCCGCCGGTCAGACCGGTCTCGACATCTCGGCCGGCGAGGACATCTTCGTCAACCTCGGTGGCCGGGTGCGCATCCTCGAGACCAACCCCGAGTTCGACGGAGGGGTCATCGAGACCGCCAACGGCGATATCGATCTGCTGCTCGAGGCATTCGTCCAGGAGATCACGCCTCGCAACGGCGGTGCCGCAACCGTCCAGCGCTCGAACAACGGCGGTGGGCTCACTCCGGTGACCGGCACCGTGCCGGCGCTCGACGTTCGAGTGTTCCCCGACTACAACGTTGCCCACGAAGTCGCTGGTTCGTATGCCTTCGACGAGCTCATCGCCGAGGCAACGGCGGGCGACATCACGATCGTTGCGGTCCGGCCCTTGTCCAGCGATCCATTCGTCGGCTTCAGCTCTGGCTCCAACATCGGTGTCACCGGTGAACTGCTCGTCACGATCACCGGCGACCTCTCGCTGAACGAACGCAGCGGCGACATCCGCATTCGTAACGTGGTGGCATCGCGCGGCAATGTCGCACTCATCGCCGAGGGCACGGGCGGCTCGATCTACGACCTCGACACCACCGAGGTGACCCCGCTCGGCACCACGGCGTGGGTCACCGGCAACAGCGTGACCCTCAGTTCGTTCGATGGGGGGATCGGCTCCACCCTCGACTTCCTCGAGATCAACTCGTCGAACCAGGCGCCGGGCGCAGTAATCGCACTGGCAACGAACGGCGTCTACCTGACCGAGACGGCCGGCGTCCTGAATCTCGACCAGGTCCTGTCTCGTGTCTCCGACATCGTGCTCGTCGCTCAGGCCGGTTCGATCCTGGAGTTCGTCCACGATGCCCAAGCTGACATTCAGGGCAGCAACTTGGACCTGATTGCCAATGGCGTAGGCAGCAGCATCGGTAGCGACACGAACTCCATCGAGATCCTGGGTGGTGGCACCGGCCAGCAACCGAACGATGGTTTCCAGATCGAACAGTTCGCCCCTGCGCCCGGTCGATTGGTCGCCGAATCGCAGGCCGGGGTGTACCTGATCGAGATGAGCGGCGCTCTCGAAGTGCTTCTCGTCGAGACGCCCACCGGCGACATCCGCCTCGAAGTGCACGACTCGATCCTTGCCGGCGAAGACCTCACCGTCCTCGAGGCCGGCGGCACGACGTTCTTCGGCACCGTCGTGGCGCACGGTCGAGTCGTTGCCACGACCGGCAACGTGACCGTGTCGGCGGGCGACAACTTCGCCCTGCCGACCGACACCATCCTGCAGTCGGGTACCGCCGGCGACGACACCATCACGATCAGCGGCGGCCAGCTGATCGGTAGCGCCCGCGACCTCGATCCGGTCGGCGCCATCATCACGATTCTCGGTGACATCACGTCCAACACGACCGACCCTGCGGCCGTCGTGATCCGCGGTGGCAGCAACCTCGACTACTTCGACCTGATCAACCCCGATGGCATCCCCGCCCAGACGGCACTGTTCGGCGAGGGCGGCGACGACCGGTTCTTCATCCAGAGCGTCCCGGCCGCCATGACCGTCGACGGCGGAACCGGTGCCAACCGCTACTACATCGCCAGCACCACCGCCCGTTCGCTCTTCGTGACCGATGGCGTCTTCGACGACACGGGCGACGATCTGCCCGCACCGTTCACGGCGTTGGTGAACGGCACCCTCGAGAACATCACCGCAGATCTCACCATCAACACCGGCGATGGGGGCAATGGCGGGCACCGCGACGCGATCTACCTGAGTGCTGCCGGCAGCACCACCGCCCTGACCACCGGCGTGGTCACGTCATCGCAGGTGACGGGTCTGGGCAACAACGGCACCATCAGCTACACGACCACACTGGCGGGTGGAACCAGCCTGCTGATCAAGCTGTCAGACCAGAACGACGAACTGTTGGTCACCGGCGCCGGACCGACTACCAGAGTCCTGATCTATGCAGGCGATGGTGACGACACCGTCAACGTCGGCGTGGCCGGCTCCGATCTCAGTGACCTCAGCGGAATCGTGGCCTTCTTCGGTGAAGAAGGCACCGCCGATGTGCTCAATGTCTACGGTGTCGCCACCGCCCCCGCAGCCGGCGACATCAACCCGAACCAGCTCACCGCCATCGCCGTGGCCGGCCTCGGCTCCGGGACCAACCAGCTGCTGTCGACGCACAACAGCCTCTTCGGCGCCGGATACACCGTCGACGACATCACCGACTTCGATGGCACCTTCCTTGCCGTCGACCTCACGGTGCAGAACCTCGATGCATTCGCCGCCCGGCTCCAGACGGCACTGCGCGACATCGATGTGTTCATCAAGAACAGCCTGTCGAAGGTCACCACGACGGCCTTGTTCGGCTACGAAGTCGGCGATGAGGTCGTGTACCGCCTGAATCCTGGCGAAACGGCCATCGCCGGCCTGACGAGCGACACGGCATACTTCGTCAGCGCCGTCGATCCGACGTCGATCACGCTCGTTCGTTCACTCGACGATCTGAGCACGGCCACCGACGTGCAGCTGGCAGACATTGGTGAGACCAACCGGGTCACGATCGGTCTGCTCGACTATGACGACACGACCACCATCGATCTCTCGCCAACCGCCGGTGCGATTGCCTTTGCCGGCAACGAAGTCATTGTCGACAACACGATTGTGTTCGCCGATGACCACCTCCTCGAAGCCGGCCAAGCCGTCGTCTACCACACCGACGGCAACAACGCCCCGATCGGCGGGCTGACCGACGGCACCGTCTACTACGTGATCATCGTCGAGGCCGGCATCAAGCTGGCCGCCTCGCCCGGCGATGCCTCGCTCGGAACTGCGGTCGCGATCACATCGCCGAGCAGTGGCACGCCCGATGCCTTCAGTTCGCAAACGGTCATGTCGTTCGACCCCGTTACCGGCGTGGGGGGTGACGAAATCAAGTTTGCTGGCGAGCATGGCTTCGTCAACGGTCAAGCCGTCGTCTACCAGGCCGCCAATATCGCCAATACGGGCACGACGGAGGAGCCGGTCAGTGAGATCCGGCCCGTTGGCGGTCTGGCCAACGACCGTCTGTACTACGTGATCGTGGTCGACGAGACCACGATCAAGCTCGCCGACACGTTCGCCGATGCGACTAATGCAACGCCGGTGGCCATTCCACTCACGGCGGTTGTCACCGCGGCGGACCTACTCACGATCACCCGAGATGTGCTCACCACCGAGCGCTCGTTCGCCCAGAACCAGATCACGAGCAACCGGATCGTCTTCGCCGAGAACCCCGGCTTCGTCGAGGGACAAGCCGTGGTCTACGACCGGGGAGTCGGAAGCACGGCACTCGGTGGCCTCAGCGACGACCACGTGTACTTCGTCAAGCTGGTTGCTGGCAGTCCGAACGTCATCGAGCTGGCAGCCACACCGGGTGGCGCAACGCTCGTCCTCACCGCCGTCGGCGACACCAGTACCGACACACTCGCACCGGCCGCCTCCTTCGATCCGTCTTCGGCGAGCGTCCGGAACAACGAGATCACCTTCGTCGGTGACCACAGCTTCGCCGACGGCGAAACGATCGTCTACCGCCCAGGCGATGGAAACACCGCGGTCGGCGGACTCATCAGCGGCCAGTCCTATGTCGTGATCCGGGTCGACGACAACACGATCCAGCTCACCAACGAGGCGGGCGGAAGCCCGATCGGCATCGGTGCCAGCCGGACCGCGACGCTGGTTCCTGTCATCACCGCACCACTCGCGGCGCTGGTGGCTGCCGATCTGAACCGGCGCATCGAAGGTGCCGGACTCTACGACTCGGTCCTGTTCGCCGACATCGCGCTACGTCCCGAAACCGAGCTGCTGGTTGCGCAGTTCGCCGACGGAAACAGCGGCCTCAATCGCTTGCTTCTCGAGGATGCATTCCCGGATGCACTGCCGAAGCTGCCAAGCGTCGTTCCCGACCTTCCGGCTGCGATCTACTACGCCCAGCGCTTCATCAATCGCGATGGCGACGAGTCGATCATCAGCTCGGTCGAGACAGTGAACATCTCTCTCACGGGCAACGACGGCGAGTTCCAGGTCGACAGCACGTTCGGTGGCGAGACCAACATCGACGCCGGAACCGGCGCCAACAGCACGGTCACGCTGGGCACGTCACCGACCGGTCTGCATCCGCAGACACTCGGACGAGTCGGATTCCTCGACGGAACCGTCACGATCACGGCCGACAACATCGTGCTCGACGACGGTGGCAACGACGAACGCACGACCGGCAGCTTCGCCGGCAACCTGGTCACGGGCATCTTGCCTGGTTCGGTCACCTTCACCGGCACCCCATCGGCCACGATCAAGCTGGGTGCCAACGACGACACCTTCTACATTCCGTCCACCGAACTCGGCCAAACCGTCCGTATCGAGACCGGCGGGGGCTACGACACGGTCTACGTCGGCACCACACCGGATGCCGAATCCGCCGGCACGCTCGACAACCTCAACGGCACGCTCACCATCGACGGTGGTTCAGTCTTCACCGGCCTCAACACGCTCTTCCTGAACGATCAGAGCGAGACAACCGGCCAAACCTATGTGGTCACCAACGACTACAACCCGGGTGCAGCCAATACATCGAACACGATCGACACGACCACGATCTCGCGGGGCGGCACCACGGTCCTCGAGTACACCCGCCAGGAGACGGTCGCCCTCAGCGGTGGCAGTGGCGGAAACATCATCGACATTCAGGGCACGCATCGCGAACAGAGCACCGACGGCAGCGCCAGCTCGACCTTCACCGTCAACACCGGTACCGGCGATGACACCGTGACCTTCGGTGCCCCGTCCGGTGGCGACTACAGGATGATCGGCTTCCAGCAAGATCTCGAAGCGCCCACGTTCGGTGGATCGACCCCGAGCCAGCGCGGCATTCCGGTTCTGGTCAACACCCAAGGTGGCGACGACTCGGTCTCGATCCAGGACACGGCAAGCACCGAGCGCACAAACCTCGCCCTCACGACCAACGATTTCCGTGATCTGTTCCCCGAAGCACCCGATGCTCGGGCCGACTCGGTCGACATCTTCACCGCGGTGTTCGGCGACGATGCACTCGCCCGCCCGCTCACCACCGCGGCTTTGTCGACCGACGCCGATCGCCCGGTGAACATCAGTATTCGCCAGACCGCCGCACAGGCCCTTCAGGTCGGCGGCGACAATGTGCTGCTGCGGGTGTCGCTCGGCGATGTCGAAAACACCACCTGGGCGTTCACGCCGTCGACCACGACGGTCGTCAACAACAGGATCATCTTCAGTGCCCCCACGACCTTCGCCGACGGCGACCTCGTCGTGTACCACAAGGGTCAGGGCAACGACTCGATCGGGCTCACCGACGGCCAGATCTATCATGTGAAGCTGATTTCGTCGACCACCGTCGAACTCAGCACAGACGCCGGCGGGTCGTCGATCACGCTCACGGCTCCACCAACGCCCGCGGCTGGTGACCCGGCGCCGCTGAATGATCGATTGTCACCGGTCGGCAATGTCGTGCAGGTGACCACTGGTTCGTACGAGAGTGACATCGTCGTCAACGCCGGAGCGGGCAACGACACCTTCGTCGTCGAGAACGGCGTGCGCATGAACGGCCACAGCCTCGACCTCAACGGTCAGAACGGCGACGACACCGCCTACATCGACTTCAACGGCGTGTCGGTGATCGACTCGGGCGACCTCGACGACACGCTGGACGACGTCGACTACTCCCGAGACGAAGCCGATGCGGGCGTACCCGGCCGGGGAACCATCGAGCCCGACAGCTACTTCGTCGAAACCCGTTTCGACAGCGCCTCCTCCCGCTGGCAGTTCCGGATCGTCGACGACACCGGTACAGCGCTCAGTGTCGCCGATCTCGGCGATGCACTCGGTGTCACCTCGGCATGGCAGAACATCGATGACCTGCCCATCGTCGAAACGCCCACCGACGTGCAGGCGCAGGTCTCCCGCTTCGATTCCCGGCGTGGCCTGATCGTCGACTTTGCCGGCCACTACCGAGCGACCGGCGCCATCATCGCCGGTGCAACCAGGCTCGAGTTGGCCAGAGATGCAGCCGGAACGGTCAGCGTGGCCACGGCCAAGCAGGGCGTCTTGGCCCGCACGGTGACCCAGGTGACCTTCGACGACGGCGATGTGACCGCTGGTCGAGAACTGGATCCAGGCACGTACTACGTGCAAACCCGATTCGACGGGGCCACCACCGCCTGGCAGTTCCGCCTCGTCGATGGTGCACTCGGCACGGCCGCGGTCATCGCCGATGTGAACGGTGGCGGATTCACCGCAGCGTGGCAGACCATCACCGATGTCGCGACACAAGCCGATGGCAGCCGAATCGTCGCCACGGGAACGGGCCTGCTCCTGGAGTTCGGTCCGCAGTACCAGGGCGGCGACTTCGCCGGCGGCAACGCTGCCGAGTTGCTGCTGGGTGTGCCCGATGCGGCGGTCTCGCTGACGTTCGATGGCGGTCTCGACACCACATCCGGTCCTGCTGCCTCTGCGGGTGTCGGTGACACGCTGCGTCTGGCCGGCGACGGCTATGCAACCGGCGGCATCTATTCACCGAGCAGCACCGTCTCCGGCGGAGGCACGGTCACCATCTCCGGCAACACGCTGACGTTCCTCGACATCGAACCGCTGATCGTGCACGGTCTTCCCGACTTCTCGATGTTGAACCCCGACATCGCAGTTGCACTGGTGATCGACAGTGCCCAGCTGGCCAACGTCACCCGCGGGGAACTCCAGCTCCACAGCCTGATCGTCGATGGCCAGGTCACGTGGACCCAGAAGAAGCTGTTCACCCTGCCAACCCCTGCCCTCGACGTTCGTGAAGTCGGTCAGTCGGTCGCCGTGAGCGCCGATGGCCAAACACTGGTCGTCGGAACCGGCGCCACCGCAGGTGGCGCAGATGCGGGCAACCTCGCTGACGGCTTCGTGATCGTCTACGAATGGAACGGCAGTGCCTGGGCCGAATCCGCTCGACTCCAGGCGAGCGACATCCGACTGGGTGCGAACCTCGGCGGCAATTTCGGTTCCTCCGTCGACATCGACGGCAACCACATCATCGTCGGTGCCCCGGGCGATGCCCCGACAACCGCACCCGCATTCTCCTTCGATCCGCTGCTGGTCAACCCGACGCTGAATCGAATTGAAATCTCGGGCGGTCTGCCTTCGGTCGGTCAAGCGGTGCAGTACCAGCAGGGTGATGGCAACAGCTCGATCGGTCTGATCGACGGCGGCATCTACTACGTACGTGCCGTGGTCAGTGGCGGCGTCGAACTTGCACTGACCCCTGGTGGCGCTGCCGTCGACCTGAACGGCGTCACGATTGCTCCCAGCAATGACCGACTCACCCGATCGAACTATGGCGCCGTCTATCTGTTCGAACGCAGCGGTGCAGGCGGCGTCTGGCAACAGCAGCAGAAGATCCTGGCACCGACCTACACCGCCGATCTCCAGTTCGGCAGCGCGGTTGCGATCAATGGCAACAAGGCACTCGTCGGCGCAAACGGCTCGAGCGAGGTTCACTTCTACAACTTCTTGGACGACTCGTGGGTGTACCACGTCGGGTTCTCTGGTTCGTCCGGATACGGCCGGTCGGTTGCGCTCGCCGGTGACTTCGGTCTCGTCGGCGATCCGAACAACAACCGGGTCCAGGTGTTCTCGGTGTCGAGAGACATCGTGCGCAGCACGACCTACCTCTACCCGTCGGAGGCACAGGCGGGTGAGCAGTTCGGCGCAGCCGTCGCCGCAGTCTCGACCTCGACGGTCAATCGCATCGTGGTCGGCGCTCCCGATTGGGACAGCCCTGCGGGTTATGCGTTCCAAGCCGATCCTGGCTACGCAAACCAGGGCCGGGCCTTCGTCTTCGACCGCGTCGGCACCGCATGGAAGCTCATGGCCCGCCTGACGGCCGAAGGTGGTCTCACCCAGGCCGACGCCGCCGGCGAGGCTCGCGCCGGAGCCAACTTCGGCGCCGCCGTCGCACTCGATGGCAGCTATGTGGTCGTCGGCGCTCCGGGCCACACCAATGGCACCAGCTTGAACACCGGCGCTGCCTATGTCTTCTATGAGCTGACGAACGGCACGGTGGGCCAGTCGAGCTGGACCCGATCAGCAGGCGCCTCCGGCTCGGGTCGACTCTTCAAGACCCAGGCCGCCGAGAACGACCGGTTCGGCACCGGGGTTGCCGTAGGCGCCGGCCGTGTCACCGTCGGCATTCCCGGCTACGACGAGACGGCAAACAACCAGCGTCAGAACCTCGGGGCCATCCAGGCGTTCACCACCGGCGGCGGCGTCCCGGTGCCGTGGACGTACTTCTTCGGTGCTGAGAGGCTGACCAGCGATTTGGGTACCGCAGGCAGCCGGTACGGCCGCCAGACGTTGTATGACGCCGCTACCCGCCAGTTGTTCGTGGGCGCATCTCAGGATGATGCGGTCTATGTCTACGTCAACGAGGGTCTGCATTGGCGCCTCGAGCACACACTGACGGGTCCAACCGACAGCGAATTCGGGTTCGACTTCGCCATGTCCACGCGTTGGCTCGTCATCGGTGCCCCGGGCACGGCAAACGACACCGGCGCCGCCTACATCTACGAGAAGGTCTTCGGCAGCTGGAACCTTGCCACGTCGCAGCGCAAGACCATCACCGGCACCGGTCGGTTCGGCACCTCCGTCGACGTCAACGCCAACCGGATTGCCGTCGGCGAACCCGAGGCCGAGGTTCGGTACAACACCCGAGGTGGCGGGACGAACTACATCGACCTCGAGACGCCGGGCGACGCGGTTGTCTTCACACTGTCGGGTTCGACCTGGGTTCTCGAACGGCGGCTGGTTCCCGACAACTTCGACATTCCGCTTTCTCGCATTCAGCTCGGTACCGCCTCGATCCCGAACGCCGGCTATGCGGTCCTGTACAAGGACAGCGGCGGCCGCGGAACGAGGTACAGAGTTCCGAGTGGCTGTTGCTACGAGGAAACCATGTCGTCGGCACGGATCTACGCCAGCACCTATCTCAAACTGATCGATGACGACTTCTTCGGTGACAGCGGAACGGTCGAGGTCTGGAACTACAACTACACCGGCAGCTACCTGATCAACTTCACCGAGAACAACATCAGTGTCCCGAGCGGCATCGTCGTCAAGGTGAACAGCTCGACGTACAACGCGGGCCAGTCCCTGCCGAACCTCCGCAAGCGCAACGATGACTTCGACGAATATCGGTTGTCCACGCTCGATGTCGACAATGTCGGTGCAGGTCTACGCCAGACCCGCACCACGGTCGGTGTCCCCACGACCGGCCTGAGCAACATCGAGAGCCCACCGGGGGGGGTCAGCACGTACAGCCTCCTCGCCGACGGCCTCTGGGGTACCAACGTGCAGTTCACCAGCGCCAACACGGTGCATGTGATGTCGCCGGTGCACAACCTGACCGGCAGCTACGACCTTTCGACCACCTCCACCTCGCCCTATCGCTCGGTGCCGCACGCCGTCCGCACGGAGGCCGCGGCCGGTACCGGCGGACCGGCACTCGGCCTCCGTGCGGGCGGCGCACCGCAAGACAACCTCGAGGCAACCCGCGGGAACATGACCATCGCCGGCTCTCCCGCCGCCTACACGACAGGCAGGGCATACGTCACGAACGTTGCCGTGGGTCCCCAGGTTGTCCTGCGCCCGTACAAGTTCAACTCGACCAACAATGTAGATAGAACCGACTTCGAGACGAGTGAGGTCGAGTTCGGACGAGGCCCCGAAGTCATCTCCGACGGCTTCTATCTCGTCGGCAACACCTCGCCGATCGACAGCAACCAGTACGTCTACAATTTCCGCCAGCGTGGACCGGCCTGGAGCCCGGGCGCACTCACCGTGGCCGCTCCGCTGTCGACCGCCAAACTCGGTGCGGCCGTGGCCATTGCCGGCACTACCGCAATCCTCGGTGCGCCCGACTACGGCAACCACGGCACGGTGTTCGTCTTCAACCAGACGCCCAACAGCGATCCCGATCGCGATCCGTTGTGGGAGCTGCAAAGCCAGATCGAAGCACCCGGGTTCCGAACCGGTGACAAGTTCGGTGCCAGCGTGGCCATCAATGGCGAGAACCTGATCGTCGGCGCACCGGGCCGTGACATCGGCACGAACGACAATGCCGGTGGTGCCTACATCTTGCGCCGTTTGAGCGACGGGTGGATCCTTCAGGCTGAACTGCGTGGCACCGTCGTCGGCCAAGAGGCAGGCACCTCGGTCGACATCGGAGCCGAGTACGCAGCCATCGGCGGCCCATCGACCAGTACACCTGGCGTTCACCTGTTCCGCAAGATCGGAACCGAGTGGTCTGCCGACAAGGTGATCACCACGCCACAGGCCGGCAATCGTTTCGGTTCGTCGGTCCATCTGTCGGACACGACGCTGTTCGTCGGTTCGCCCGGCCACAACAGCGACACCGGTGCCGTTCACATTTACTCGTTGGCGCCGCATCCGCAGAACGTGGATTCGAACGTGACCTCGAATGTCGACAACCCCGGCAGGATCGATTTCACCGGTGGTTCGGTTGGCGACGAGTTCGGCGCGTCGCTCGATGGTAGTGGTCGCTACATCGTGGTCGGCGCCCCGGGCACGGCAAACGACACCGGCGCCGCCTACGTCTTCATCCGTCCGATCGGATCCACCGGTTGGATCCAGACCAGGCTCGACTACAGCAACGGCGCCGTCGCCGGTGACCGCTTCGGCACCTCGATCGCCATCGACGGCACCCAGATCATCGTCGGTGCTCCCGGCCGCACCCGGACAACAGGCAGCGACGGCCGCACCTATAGCGAAGGTGAAGCCTTCAGCTACGGACTCAAGAACAACGGCACCTGGACCCTGGAAACGCCCGCCGATTCGTCCGACAGCATTCTTGCGGGCGCACGGGCGTTCGCCGGCGACAATGTCGGCTACTCGGTCGCCATCTTCGGCGACCTCGCAATCCTGGGCGCCCCACAGTTCATCGGTCGTCCACCCGGGGCCATCGACATCAAGGGCAGCGGCTATGCCTTCGTCCGTCAGGTGAACCCGCCGACGGCCCGGATCCTGCCGAGCCGTCAGGGTGCGCTGATCGCCGGCGCACTGACCAACACCATCGGTGGAACCGTCGGGGGCGTCACGGCGCCGACCCTGCAGTTCTTCGACATCGAAGACCTCGACCTCCGTCTCAGCCTGGCCGACGATTCCTTGGGCGCTCCTATCATCAGCACGGTGCTCATCCGACCCGACGGATTCACGGCGTACGGTCTGCAGGCGTTCTCGGTCACCGGCAACATCGAGTTCACCAATCAAGCGGCTGAGCTGTCGATTCCGACGAACGGGCAATACGAGTACATCGCCGACCGGCCGATCACCGGCACACCGCCGATCGCGCTCGACCTGAACGGCAACGGGCTCGAGTTCGTGCCGGTGTCGGCCGGCGTCACCTTCGACCTCGATGGCACCGGGGCCGCGCCCACCGTGTGGCTGGCAGCCAACGACGGCTGGCTGTTCATCGAGTTGGCGGCCGACGGCAACGTGACTCGCGACGAGTTGAGCTTCGCCGCAACCGTGCCGGATGCAACCTCGGACCTCGCCGCGCTCCAGTCCCTCTATGACAACGTCGCTGACAACCGACTGACGCCGGCCGACGCTCGCTGGGCAGACTTCCGGGTCTGGCAGGATCTGAATCAAGACGGCCTCAGCACGCCCGACGAGGTCAAGACGCTCGCCGAAATGGGCATCGTCGCCATTGGCCTCGACAGTGACGATCTGCAGATCTCGGCATTGTCCGGTGCGGTCACCGTGCTCGGCAAGACCGAATTCACCCGTAGCGACGGCAGCATCGGCACGGTGGGCGACGTGGTGCTGAACACCACCATCCAGCTGCCGATCGAAGGCAAGTACGACTTCAACGGCGGCCCGGACTCTGTCTACCTCGCCGACGCCGACACCGACTGGACGCTGTACGACAACTTCCTGACGGCAAGCGATGGTCGCGAAGGTGTCGACCTCAAGGACTTCAACGACGTCGTTCTCCGGGGCGGGGCCGGCAACAACGGCATCCAGGTGTTCTCGTGGAACGGCAATGTCCGGATCGACGGCCGTGGCGGCAGCGACACGATCATCCTCCACGCCGGTTCCGGAGCAAACGTCGTTCTCGAAGACTCGGGCCTCGGCGACGAACTCACCATCATCGGCACCAACGCCGCCGATCAGATCAACATCACCGAAACGGTGATCGAGGTCTTGCCGGTCGGTTCGACCATTCCATCACTTCGGGTGACGTTGGCGACTCCTCCGCCGGGAAGCATCCGAGTGTCCGGCGGCGACGGCGACGACGTGATCTCGGTGACCGGGCTCAGCGCCCGCAGCCTCAACCTCGACGGCGGCGAAGGAGCCGACGAGTACGACCTCCAGAGGGCCGATTCGGCCACGTTCACCTACATCTCCGACAGCGGCGCCAACGACGGCACCGAAGACATGCTCACGGTCTTCGTCGACGGGCCCACCCAGCCGAACGGATACGCCGATCTCACCGCCACCGACGTCAAGTACAACAATATTGATCTTGGCGTCGACCTCCTCTTCAACGAGTCCATCGAGAAGTTCGAGACCAAGTCGGTCGACCCGATCCTCAATCTGATCGGCAATGGGCTGTTCGTCGTCACCACCGAGACGGTCACGTTCAATGGCGCAACCCACTCGTTGTCGGGCGTCACACGAATCTCGATCACCACGACCGGCTCGGGTAGCACGATCGATGTCCGCGCCATCCCACCCACGGTCGAGTGCCCACCCGGCCTTCCGGTGCCAGGTACCCCGCCGACCTGTGGTTTCGAAGTGAACGCCACCGCGGGCACCGGCGACACGATCATGGGCCCCGACGCTGCGAACACCTGGTCGATCAACGGGCCAGACAGCGGTTCGCTCTCGGGCACGCCGAACCTGACTTTCACCGGAGTCGAGAACCTCATCGGTGGATCGGCAACCGACCTGTTCGTGTTCGGAACAGCCGGTTCGATCAGCGGCAACCTCGATGGCGGCGGCGGCGACGATGAACTCGACTATTCGTCGACGACGACCGGCGTGACCGTCGACTTGTCCAGCGGCAAGTACACGAGCATCGAAACCGTGATCGGTAGCGCAGGCATCGACGAACTCATCGGCCCGGATACCGGTTCACTGTGGACGATCACCGGCGCCAACATGGGCGAACTCGTCGATGTGGCCTCCTCCATCGTGCAGCTGGTCTTCTCCCTGATCGAGAACCTCACCGGTGGCGCAGCTGAAGACCGTGTCGTCTTCGGTACCGGTTCGACACTGACTGGCATGGTCGGCGGCGGCGGCGGCGACAACCAGATCGACATCAATGGTGATGACGGCGTCGACGATGTCGTGGTCGTCGGAGCACCGGCAATCGTCTTCAACGGCCTGTCGACGACCTATGCACGCTTCGCAACCATCGAAGTCTCGACCCTGGGCGGTCTCGACGAGGTCACGGTCAATCCCGAGGTGGCGGGCTTCCCGCAGACGGTCACCGTCGCAACCGGCGATGACGACGACGAGATCTTCGTCAATCTGGTCACCGGCGCGGCGACCGAGATCAACATCGATGGCGGAGCTCCGTCGGCCAGTGACAGCGTCAGGGTCACGGGTACCGGCGATGTCGATGTCATCGATGTCAATGGCCTTCAGGTCACCGCCGTCGCAACCACGATCAACCTGGTCATGGTCGAGAACTTGACCATCGATGGTGTCGGTGAAGCCGACCGACTCTCGGTGACCGGTACCGGCGTGACGGGCGTCCTTGCCTTGCTCGGTGGTGCCGATGACGATGTCATCACCCTGGCCTACCCGATCACCGTCGGCACGCTGACGGTCGACGGCGGCGCGGGTGCGGGCGACCACCTCGAGGTCCTGCTGACCGACGATGCCGATGTCGTCTCGCTCGACACGGCAACCATTGCGGTCCTGAGACAAAGCACGGCCGGCTACACCGGGTTCAACACGGTCCGTATCGACAGCGGACTGGGCGCCGACGACATCACCGTCATCGACACGCATCCCGGTACCACGGCCATCGATACCGGCGTCGATGAGGACCAGGTCACCATCGAATCGACCTCGTCCGAGCTCGTCGTCGATACCGGCACCGAGAACGACGTGGTCGACGTGCGCACCATTGGTGCGAAGACCACACTGAACCTCGGCGAAGATGCCGATCGCGTTGTGGTCAGCAGTACCGCGCCGACGCCAGGCGGAATCGTTGCCGGCATCGCGGCTGAACTCATCGTCAACGGCGGTCTGGGCGGCGACACGCTCGTTGTCGACAACGCAGGCGATTCCGGCGCAAACACCGGTTCACTCACGAACACCCATGTCATGGGCCTTGAGATGGCCTCGGGTATCGCATACGACTCGATTGAGATGCTCGACATCCTGCTCGGCGACCTCGTCGACAACTTCACGATCGTCACGACGTTCGACAACACGATCACGACGCTCAACAGCGGTGACGGCGCCGACATCATCGACATCGAAGCCGTCAATGGACCAACTTTCGTCGACAGTGGAGATGGCGCGGACGTCGTGAATGTGACGCCATCGGCATCGGGACCGGTCAACAGCCGTTCCCCAAGGCCGCTCTTGCCGTCGGCGATCAACGCTCGACTCACGCTCGATGGCGGAGGGGCACCTGGCGATGTCGACACGTTCACCTTCACCACGATTCACACCTCAGCGCAGCCAGGCACCCTCACGGCGACCGAGCTGACCGGCCTGCAGATGCCGCTCGGCATCGGCTATAAAAACTTCGAGGCGCTCGACATTCTCACCCTCATCGATGGCGTCGAGTTCACCATCGAGAGCACCCACGCCGGCACCACGAGGCTGGCCACGGATTCGGTTGCCTGCGACAGCACTGCACCCGAGTACAACCTCAGCCCGTATGACCTCGACAGCAGCGCATGTCGATTCAGTTTCCCCGACCCACTGATCGAGGATTCCGAGAACTTTAAATGTCCCCGTGGCGGCACGCTGACCGAGGATTCCATTCCTAATACGACGACGCCCGACCCCGACGATGCGATCGTCTTCGATCGGTATTGCATCCTTGACCTGGGGAACGACAACGCCGACACGATCACTGTTCTGTCGACCGGCGGCGAAACCGAGATCTGGACCGACCGTGGCGCCGACACGATCAATGTGCGAACCGTCGGTGGTGCGACCACGGTTCGGGCCGGCGACGGCGACGACACCGTCAATGTCGGCAGCAACGCACCGTCGACTCTGGGAACGCTCGACACGATCAGCGCACTGCTGACCGTCGAAGGCGACGACGGCGATGACACGCTCAACGTCGATGACACCGGCGACCCCACAACGGATACGGGCTCGCTCACATCGACAACGATCCGCGGTCTCGGCATGTCCGATGGCATCGACTACGGCACGTTCGAGACGCTCAATATTGCGCTGAGCGCCGAGAGCGATCTCTTCGACGTGATTTCGACGCATGGCGGTGTCACCAACATCACCTCTCGTGCTGGTGGTGATGCGATCATCATCGAGAACATCAGCGGCACGGTCATTCTCGACACCGGTGACGCCGACGACTACGTGATTATCCGCTCGACGAACCCGGGCAGCTTGTTGATCATCAATTCGGGTATCGGTGTCGACTGGATCAGCGTGCTGGGTCTGCAGGGCACGGTGATCCTGAACGGCGGCGAAGAGAACGATGTGTTCGAGATCGGCAGCAATGCCGACGCAACCCGGGGGGTCGACACCGGCGGCACCCTCGAGGGGATCGTGGGCCATCTGGTGATCGGCGGCGACGAACCGCAGTCGAACGGCACCACGGCCACGAACGGCGCCGGCAACGAAGACACCCTCTATGTCGATGACACCGGTTACACCGCCGACACGTGGGCATTGCTCACGTCGACGACGCTGAACGGCCTGTCGATTCGGCAGTCGAACGAGATCCAGACTGTCGTGATTGATGCGGTGCGGGGCACGTTCTCGCTGAGCTTCGGTGGCGAGACCACCGGCGCTCTTCCGCACGACGCGAGCGCTGGCCAGGTCGAAGCGGCGCTCAGTGCGCTCAGCGGCATCGGCGACGACAACCTCTCGGTTACCAAGAACGACGACGTCTATGTGTTGCGGTTCCAGGGCGATTTGACCAACACCGACGTGGCCGAAGTCACCACCGATGCCTCCGGACTCGTCAAGCTCATGGAGCTTGCCGGCGGCGGCGTGGCGACCGTTCTCGCCAAGGCGACGCTGGCGACCCGGGTCGAGGGAGGCAGCGGCACGGCTCGCAATGACCGGGTTGCCGTGACCGTTCGGGCGACCGGCGGAACGTTTACCCTCTGGTACGACATCAACAACGACGGCGTGCAGGACGCAGACGAGACCACTGCGGCCCTCGCTCATGACGCCACGGCAGAAGCCGTGCGGGTCGCGCTGCAAACGATGCTCGCTCAAGGCGACCCGGCCCGCGTGCTCGATGTCGACTTCCGAGTCGATCGTTTCCTGGTGACCGACGCCGACGGCGCATCTCTGGTGTATCTGATCGGGATGCAGGGTGCCCTGCGTGAAGAACCGAACGCTCCTGCCGACACGCCACCTGGCGCCGACATGTTGTTCGCCGATGCAGGCACGCTCATGGCCACGAGCCCCGATGCGGCGAGCATCGACGTCGAGTTGGCCATGGATGGCATCACCTACTTCGGGCTCGAATCGGTGAACATCGCGACCGGCTCGGGTGCCGAGATCTTCAACGTGCAAGGAACGACTGCAGGTAGCGGAGGCTTCAGTGCTTCCGGCGGCGTTGCGGTCACCAACATTTCTCTCGGCGGCGGTGACGATCGGGTATTCGTGTCGTCGACTGCCGATCTCGATCATGCTTCGGCTCCGGGCTTCGACTTCTTGACCGGTAACCTCGACGATGTCAACGGCGCCCTGAACATCGATCTCGGCACGGGTCGACACCGCTTGTTCATCAGCGACGAGGCGGCCGAGGTGGCCGACACCGCCGTGTCGATCACGGACGTTGCGCCGACCGATGCTGCTGCTCGTCAGCTCGCGACCGGCGCAGAGATCTTTGTGACCGGGCTGGCTGGCAGCCCGACGACGCTGCCTGCGGGTGGCATCACGTACTTGGTCGATCCGACCGGCGATCTGTTCGACGGTGTCGTGTATTGGACCGGGCCGGGCGGCGACACGGTCACCATCGATGGCACCCATCTTCGTGCTGGTGGTCGCACGACGACGATGCTGAACACCGGTTTGGGCGACGACGAGATCACCATCGATCTTGAGGCCAGCGATGATGGCTTCTTGGTCGTGAACGCCAGTGGCGGGTCGGCCACCGATGACCCAGACGCCCCAGCGGTCTTGTCCGAGATCTCGCAGGGTGCCGCAAGCGACGACGACACGATCGACGCCACCGATTCGACGCGGGCCGTGACGATCTTTGGCGGCTTCGGCGAAGACGTGATCACCGGAGGACTCAGCAACGACATCGTGGTCGGTGACTTCGGTCGAGTGCAGTACATCATTGGTGGCGTGCTGGTTGCGACGCATGGCTTCGGTGGCCGAGGCGATTTGATCGATTCGACTTTGGTGGGTCCCTCCTATGTCATGAGCCGCGACGTAGGCCTGGGCGCCGATGATGAGATCGATGCTGGTGAGGGTGACAATGTGGTGTTGGCTGGTTTTGGTGGCGACACGGTCGATTCTGGTTCGGGTAATGACACGGTTGTCGGTGATAACGGCGAAGCATTGTTCGACACCACAACTGGCGAGTCGCTTATCGACTTCGTAGAAACAACCGCTCCTGAGCATGGTGACATTGACCTGATCAACGCTGGCGAAGGTACGAACGTTGTGCTGGGTGGCGCGGGCAGCGACGTGATCGCTACCGGCGACGGAGCCGACATTGTCCTTGGCGATAACGGTGAGGCGTCCTTCGTCATTGTCGGCGGGGCGAGTGTGTTGAGTGAGATTGCTTCGACCGATCTTGCGATTGGTGGCGATGATGTGATCTTGGTGGGTGATGGCGATGATTTGGTTGTGGCTGGCTCTGGTAACGATCTGGTCAATTATGTGTTTGATCCGGTGACTGGTTTGCCGGTGCAGTACGGCACCGATGGTGGCAATGACATTGTTATTGGCGACAACGGTCAGGCCAGGTTTGAGACAAGCACCGGCGTGGCGTTGCTTGAGATGATCATGACTACCGCCCCTGAGGATGGTGGTGATGATTTCATCTTCACTGGTGATAACACCGACATCGTGTTTGGTGGTTCTGGTAACGATGTGATTGATGCTCAGACCACTGGTAACAGTGATGGTGCTCAGGACATTGTGGTTGGCGATAACGGTGTTGCGGTCTTTGATACCAGTGGCGGTATCTCTCGTCTGGTGGCGATTAGTACTTCTGCGCCGGAGAGCGGTGGGCAGGACAGGATTGTCACGGGTACTGGTGATGACATTGTGTTTGGTGGTGTGAGCGAGGACATCATTGATACTTCTGGCGGTGATTTCAGCGATGTGGTTGTGGGCGATAATGGTCGGGCGATCTATGTCGATGGTGTGTTGCGTTCGATCACCACTTCGAATCCTGGTGAAGGTCAAGACGATTACATCGTGACTGGTACCGGTGCCGATGTGGTGCTTGGTGGCACCGGCGATGATCACATCGATGCTGGGAGAAATGCTGCTGACGTTGAACGTGATGTGGTGATTGGTGATAACGGTTTGGTTGTGTTCTCAGCGTTTAAGGAATTGTTGATTATTCGTACGATTGATCCGTATAGCGGTGGCAAAGATTTCATCTTGACTGGTGGCGGTTCCGACGTCATCTTTGGTGGTTCGAGCAGCGACTTCATCATGGCTGGGTCAGAAGGTGACCTGGTGTTGGGTGATAATGGTTTCGCCAGTTTCAGTGATGTGAACGGGAATCCTGGTCCGGTCTATTTGGTGTACAGCACAGCGCCGATTGCTGGTGGCCATGACGAAATCCACGCTGGATCAGGCGACGACCTGGTCTTTGGTGGTTCGTTTAATGACACCATCTTTGGTGGCGCTGGCAACGACATCTTGTTGGGCGATCATGGCCTGTTCGATCGTTCGTTGCCTCGTGATCAGCAGTTCCGCTCGATTATGACTACCGAGTATGACGGTGGCGGTGACGATCTGATCTACGGCGACTTCGGATCTGGTATCGGCACCCTCGGCTACACCGACTTCGACGATGTCATCATGGGCCAGCAGGGTAACGACGAGCTCTATGGTGGTCTCGGCGACGATGACATTACTGGTGGCCACAATGTGGTTGGCGGTGTCGATGGCGATGACTTCATTGATGGTGAAGAGGGTGCAGACGTTGTCCTTGGTGACAATGGCACGATCAAGCGCATCCTGATTGGTGTTGATCTGGACCGTTATCTGCGTTATCCGAAACCGTTTGGTGACGTTGTTCGCTCCATCGTGCGTTTCGATGACATCGACAAGATCTCTGGGAACGACCGCATTCATGGTGGCCTGGGTCGTGACATTCTGCATGGCCAGCGTGGTGCTGATCGCATCTTTGGTGACGACGGCGACGACAACATCTTTGGTGATCTTGGCAGCGACTACCTCAACGGTGGTGCTGGACATGATGTTGTGCTCGCCGAACCGGGCCAGATTGTTCCGGTGTTCAACACAGATGGCACACCGTTGATCAACGCTGACGGTTCATGGCGACGAGATGTGATCTTGGAAGAACAGGGTGTCGTCGTCGACTACATCAACGGTGGTATCGGCACGGGGATCTCGTTTAGTGCTGGTGTGGCTGATCGTTTGTTGCGTGCCGATCTGATCCTGATTGCGGGTATTGCACCTATGGTGCCCACTCCTTGGGACACGTTGTTGATCCTGATCAACTTCATCGAAGCGTCGGCCAACGAGATTGATGGCGGCATCGGCAACGACTTACTCTTCGGCGGTTCGGCTGCTGACCTGATCTTCGGCAATGACGGTAACGATCACATCTTTGGTGGCCTAGGCAACGACGTTCTCAACGGCGGCGACGACAACGACCTTGTGGTCGGCGATGAGGCAACGAACGCAGTGTTGCGTGGCTATTTGTCACGTATCTTGCGTGGTGTGCGTCTGGTTGCCGACTTGACCACAGCGCCGCTTGGTATTGAACTTGGCCCCGATGGCACCTTTGTTGTCCCGCAGGCTCTGATCCGCCCCGAAATGCTTGAATGTGCAGCCGATGGTGCGCCGCTGGCCGAAATCTTGACCGGTGCCGCCGCAAATCTTGGCGACCCGCTCACACGCAAGGACGGCAGCGTTCTGGCTGTCACTATTGGTTTGCATGGCTCGTTGGCTCATAACAGTGACCGGGCGTCGGGCAACGATGTTATTGATGGCGGCGACGGCGACGATGTCCTTATTGGTGATCATCTGGTGATTGCTCAGGCTGTGCCGGTGTTAGACGAAATTGTGGCAGCTACCGCCAGGTTGCAAGCCGAGATCAACCGGTTGGTGGCTGGTTACGCCCGTCTGGCTACTGAACATGATGTGGCCCGCAACACTGCACAGGGCATACGCCGCTATCACCCAGCACGACTGGTGACCAGCGGTAATGATGTGATGCGTGGCGGTCATGGCGAGGACTTGTTCACTGGTGACCACGCCATGTTGACCAACGTTGACACCACCGTGGTCACCGACGAAGAAACTTTCATTGGCGACACCCTGATTTCTCAACAACTGCTTGAAGACTTGATTCATCTCAGCTCTGATGTAGCGAACATGGTTGTGCACGCCCGACAGACCGTGCTGGCTGTTATTGATCCTGGGTTGGTGCCAACACTGCATGAGACAACGGTTGGGAACGACAGTATTGATGCCACGGTGAAAGCCCGAGTGTTTGGTGACCTGGACCCTGACATCATTTCTGGCGGTAACACCACCTACCTCGACACCGGCGTCACCGCAGCACTAACCCCAGACATGTTGGCAGCAGCCATCGAGGCGCTCAACACCACCCCGGCGTCCTCACAACATCCACTGATCCCCACAACACTGTCTGTGGCTGATCAGGACACCGCAACCGTGGTCGCATCCACATGCAACCCGGCCACCAGCGCTGACCGGTTCGTCACAGACGA
>ENA-OWPI01000511-OWPI01000511.1-marine-metagenome-genome-assembly--contig:-NODE-511-length-53410-cov-6.874899_pt1 | contig 53410 bp, 51 predicted proteins | sample MGYA00238138_ERZ651775 | MGnify/ENA primary metagenome ERZ651775 (study PRJEB26906, sample SAMN06265043) | marine metagenome | isolation source: Helgoland LTER site | place: Germany:Helgoland, sampling...
AGGTCTCAATGGGCTTCAACCTCAAGTGTAGAAGAAAACCCAAAAACTTTAGGAAGATATCCTGTCCTTCGTTTTAATTTAATTCTGATAATAAATCGGAAGAATACTAAATGTAGGTTCAAAATACGGACTGTTTTTATAAATATAATAAAGCTGATTCCATTCTGAAGAACGAAACTCATCATCATCTTTAAGCTTGGCTTTGTACTTCTTTTTTAATTTTGGATTTTCCTTTAAAATCTCTTCAATTTTATCGACAAAAACGTAGCTGGAGAAATATTCTTTTTGCTGAAGATAACTGTCAAAGAAGTTCCACACTAAATACGAATCTTCAGCTTCTGGCTGCAATACTGAATGAATAAACAAAGCATTCTTTTGCTTGGCAGAAATTACGCAATCACCACGTTTCAAATTGACCAATTGATTGTCTTTTTCTATACTAGGGTTTTTCAATTGAAAATGTCCTTCATAAGGTTTACTTGATGATTCAAATTCTATCACCCTAAAAACACCTAGATTCATAATGGTATCCTTTTTTATTTTGGTCATTTCTACCTTATTGGCTTTTAGTCTTTTAATAACATCCTTTTCTTGCCTCCCGACAAAATACAATTCAGGAACAGGAATGGTATCCAAAGGCCTAAATGCATTCATAAGAGGTATATGCCTTTCATATGGTGCAGCAGTATCATATTTAAGTCTTTTAAGACCTGTTATTTTATTTTTGGGAAAACTATGCTCATACCCGAAAAACAAAATTGAATCATGGGATTCCTCTACCCGATTATAGTTAGATAAAAGATAAGAGTTTGACGACGTATAATCACGTGCTTGATTTCTTGATTTTTCAATAAGGACTTTGTGCGAGGCCGTCCATTTAATGATTTCATCCATAAATGCATATGTAGCTCGCACTCTTGAAGGAAAAGGTTTAAGCATATGTGTTTCCACAGTAAACCCAATCGAATGAAAGAGACTCGCATAACCCATTGAATAACGCGGCAAATCATTAAAAGAGGTTATTCCTTGCTCAGGGGTCTTCCCGATCAAATCCACATATGGAAAAAGATCTATTTGATAATTCGTTTTTAAAGCTTTCTTGAGGTTTGGCAATAAACTCTCATGGGTAATTTTTTTAATACTTGGAGACATCCGATCTTCTAGATTAGCAATATAAGTTAAGGTATATTGATAATCAGCTCCGTTAGAAACATGATTGTCGACGAAGATATCAGGATCTATGGCATGAAAAATACGGGTAAATGTAAAAGCATTTTTAGAATCCATTTTTATGAAATCACGATTTAAATCTAAGTTTTGGGCATTCCCTCTAAACCCATACTCTAAAGGACCATTCTGATTTGCTCTACTATGACCTGATCGATTCATCATTCCGCCTACATTATAGGCAGGTATAAAAGCAATGACAGGCAATTTAACAAGGATTTCAGGGTTAACAGATATCTCTTTCAACCAAATTAACATGGCATTTATTCCATCTGGTTCTCCTGGATGAATGGCATTATTAAATAAAATAGTTGTTTCTTTTCTGGCTTTCTTGAATGTACTCAAAGAGTCCCTACTCCCGTTTACTATGCACAAGTATATAGGAAGCCCATAATCTGAAGACCCCATATTAAAAAGCTCAATAACATCAGATGAATCAGACAAATTGGTCAAAATCTCAATTAATTCTGGATACGAGGGAGTTTCATTCGAATGCATCTCGTACTGAGAAAACGAACAAAAATTAATAAATACAAAAAAAGTAAAATTGACAATCTTCATGAAGTCAAAGATTAAACTATTTAATGCTTATTATCTTAAATGATTGACCATCCGAAAGCAGAAAATAGGATTGTGATTGTAAAAAACTATAGTTTATCTGATTGTAACCAATGGTCAAAACGCCATTCTTAACTACTTTACCTTCAGAACTAAGAAGCGTGTAGTTCAATTCAACACCAGAATCGTTTACCATTACTAAAAAATCATTAACAGGGTTTTGGCTTATAAGACGCAAACCCTGCCTATTTTCCTCAACGCTTAGGTTTGGGCATTCAATATTGGTTTCATATGAAGACGAATTCGATGGAACATCTAACAAAAAATCACAATAACATGGATCGTCGAGAAGGTACGTTTTCAACCATGAAAGCGCATATGTTCCGATTTCGCCTCCAGCTAAAACAGGAGAATTAGCAGCACCATGCCCCCCATTTGAAATTTCAAAATATAGCTTATCCGTACTTGAAGGAGTACCTTCATAATGCATGTATCCGTATTCAGCCGAATTGGCAATATCATCGTTTTGCCCTGTGAATATCAAAACCGGTACATCGTGTATCAAGTCGCTTGGTTCAAAACCATTTAAATCCAACCACGGACACAATCCTATGACTGCCTTGAGACTAGGATCGATAGACGCTGCCAGCTGTGAGCCTCCTCCTCCCATGGACCAACCCGAAACCGCAAACCGATTGACATCAATTTGATTTTCCAGAGGAGAACCCGACCGTGTATTTTCTTCTTTAACTGTAACAATTGCATCTAATAAAGCTACTGCGCGAGCTGACGGCCAATCAGCACAGGGGTCATTGGTTCCTAAAGTGATTGCAATGATACCGTGTGAAGCATAAAAAGCGCCCCAATCTTGAATATCAGATTCAACACCACAATAGCCTGGAATGATTGCGATCCCTGCATATGGCGGGGTACCATTTTCTGGATAATAAATGGTCGCCCCATTATAATCCGGACCGTTACGAATCGGATCCAAACCTTCAATTAGTGTTCCTACATTATAAGGTCCAGGATTGGTTATCGATTCCAAAGAGACCTCTTCACATTGAGCTCCAAGATGAATTTGAAATAAAAAGACAAAAGCGAAAAGAATATAATGATGCATAGAATAAAGTTTAATTCTAAAATACGTGAATAATACCTTCAAAGAAAAAAAATACAACTTAAATATACGAATTATGCAGACTCTTCTAATTTCAAGTATGTGTATCGGAAAATGAGAAAATACATTTCAGTATAAATACTATTTGAATCGGTTTGATGTTCACTCATCTATTTAAATAAGACATCATATTCCAATTCTTCTTAAATTTACATGTGCGAATTGATATACTTACCGTCCTTCCTGAGCTCTTAAACGGGCCATTTTCTGCTTCAATATTAAAAAGAGCACAAGACAAGGGTCTTGTTGAGATACACCTCCATAATATTCGTGACTATTCAACGGACAAACACAACAATGTAGATGACTATCAGTATGGTGGTGGTGCAGGAATGGTTATGAGCATCGAACCAATCGTAACATTAATAGAAAAACTCAAAACAGAACGTTCATACGACGAAGTCATATATTTAACTCCTGATGGCGAAATGCTTGAACAAAAAGCATGTAACGAACTGTCATTAAAAAACAATCTCATGATGCTTTGTGGGCATTACAAAGGAATTGATGAAAGAATCAGGGAACATTTTATCACCAAGGAGGTCTCTATAGGGTCTTATGTTTTATCTGGTGGGGAGCTTGCTGCAGCCGTTCTTTCAGACGCCATTATCAGATTACTTCCAGGAGTTTTGAATAATGAAACATCCGCACTAACCGATAGCTTTCAAGATAATCTTCTCTCTCCCCCCGTTTATACACGACCACCTGAATTTAGAGGCTGGAAAGTACCTGAGGTTTTATTGTCTGGTAATTTTCCTAAAATCGAAAAATGGAGAGAAGAACAAGCCATGGAACGCACAAAATCACGAAGACCTGATTTATTAGATGAATAATAAAAATATGCAATCCCACTTATGGCTTTTTAACTAAATTTGCGCCTAAATTATTTTTATGATCCAATTATCTGATCGTTTGTTAGCAATGGAAGAATCCGCAACCATTGCGATGTCAAGAAAAAGCCGTGAATTAAAATCCCAAGGCAAAGACGTGATTTCATTGTCACTCGGGGAACCAGACTTTAATACGCCTGATTTCATTAAAGATGCTGCCAATGAGGCCATGGTTAATAATTTTACAAAATACATGCCCGTTCCTGGTTATGAAGACCTAAGGGAAAGCATATCTAATAAATTCAAAAGGGACAATAAGTTAGATTACTCCAAAAATCAAATAGTTGTTTCTACCGGAGCTAAACAATCTATAGCTAATGTTGTAATGACTTTAATTAATCCTGGAGACGAGGTTATTATTCCTGCTCCATATTGGGTGTCCTACATAGAAATCGTCAAGGTTTCTGGAGGCATTCCTATTCTTGTTAATGCAGGTATAGAAAGAGACTTCAAAATTACTGGAGAAGACCTATCTAAAGCCATTTCTTCTAGAACAAAGCTGATGATATTTTCAACACCATGTAATCCAACTGGCTCAGTATATTCAAAGGAAGAATTGAGGGGATTAGCGAATGTATTAAAGAAAAATCCCAATGTGGTTGCACTTTGTGATGAAATATATGAGCACATTAACTTCGAAGGGAAACATGAGAGTTTGGCCCAATTTGAAGACATTTATGAGCAAGTAGTAACTGTCAATGGTGTTTCAAAAGCTTGGGCAATGACTGGATGGCGATTGGGTTATATTGGTGCGCCTCAAAAAATCGCAGATGCGTGTAGTAAAGTTCAGGGTCAATTTACCTCTGGAACCTGCTCAATTTCTCAAAAAGCAGCCATTGCCGCAATGAATGCAGATCCGATTATACTAAAAGACATGATATCGGCGTTTAGAAACAGAAGAACCTTAGTGTTAGAATGCTTGAATGATATCCCAGGTATAAAAACGAATAATCCTGGAGGCGCTTTTTATGTCTTTCCTGATTGTTCCTATTATTTCGGAAAATCGAATGAAAAAACAATAATTAATAATGCAAGTGATTTGTGCATGTATCTATTGGAGGATTGCTTAGTCGCTGTTGTTTCTGGAGATGCTTTTGGAGATCCAAATTGTTTTAGAATATCATATGCGGCTTCCGAGGAAACCCTTGTTAAAGCAATGCGTAGAATTAAAGAGGCATTGTCAAAATTGAATTAAGTGGAATACGAAAACTTATTTAATAGTTTTAAAGAAAAAAAAATCCTCATCATTGGGGACATCATGTTGGATGCCTATGTTTTAGGTAAGGTTACTCGGATTAGCCCAGAAGCACCAGTTCCCATTATCTCACTTGACAAAAAAGAAAGTAGAATTGGAGGAGCAGGTAATGTTGCATTAAACATTCTAAATCTAGGAGCAAAACCGATTGTTGCATCAGTTGTAGGATCTGACCCAGAAGGGCAAGAGTTGATTGACCTGTTTGAGAAAAGAGGAATTTCAACCGAAGGTGTTATCGTAAGTGGAAAAAGAAAAACTACCGTAAAAACAAGAGTCATCTCATCCAAACAGCAATTACTTAGAATTGACTCTGAAGACACCTCTCCTATCTCAAGTGAGATAGTAAAGAGATTGTGTTCGAGTGTTGAACGAATCATTAAAGATGGTGTTGATGCCATAATACTTGAAGATTACAATAAAGGTGTTTTATCAAAACACATTATTCATTTATTCATTGAATTGGCCAAGAACAACAATATCCCAATAACAGCAGATCCTAAAAAAGAAAATTTTTATGAATACGGCGGTATCACCATTTTCAAACCAAACCTCAAAGAACTAAAAGAAGGTTTGAATGTCGAATTTGATCTTTCTAAAAATAAAACCGATTTCGAAAATGCGGTTGAGCAGCTTAGAAAGAAAATACCACATCAATTATCACTTATTACGCTTTCCGAACATGGCATTTATGCAACAGACGAGAATACCTCTTCTTATGCAAAAGCACATGCTCGAGAAATCACTGATGTTTCTGGAGCTGGAGATACAGTTATAGCAACCGCTACACTGTGCTATATATGCGGAGCTTCAGTCCAACAAATCGCAAAAATATCAAACATTGCAGGCGGTATGGTTTGCGAAAAACCCGGGGTTGTAAGTGTGATTCACAATGATTTACTTAAAGAAGTAAAAGAACTACTTTAGTTTAAATTTGTTTATTAACTATGTCACAAAAAACGGTTAAGCCATACAACACTGAAAAATCAAAAAAAGAGGAGGTCGAACAAATGTTTGACAATATTTCTGTTAAATATGATTTTTTAAACCATTTTCTTTCTCTCGGAATTGATCGGATTTGGAGAAGGAAAGCAGTTAAAGAACTCAAGTCTTTGAACCCAAAAAGAATATTGGATATTGCAACGGGAACAGGAGATTTCGCTATTGCCAATATGAAACTTCATCCTGATGAAATCATTGGAATAGATATTTCCAATGGAATGCTTGATGTAGGTAGAGCCAAAATGCGTAAAAAAAAGATTGATCATATCATAACCATGACGCAAGCAGACTCTGAAGACCTTCCCTTTGAAAGCAATTATTTCGATGGATTAACTGTGGGGTTTGGAGTTAGAAACTTTGAAAACCTAAATAAGGGACTTTCTGAAATGCTGAGGGTTTTAAGGCCAGGAGGTAAAGCTGTGATATTAGAGTTTTCTAAACCGAAAAAGTTCCCCGTCAAACAAAGCTTTAATTTTTATTCTAAATACATCATTCCTGTATTGGGTAAGCGCATTTCAAAAGACGAAAAAGCATATGCTTATTTACCCGAAAGCGTAGAGGCATTTCCTGAAGGACATGACTTCGAAAACATTTTGAAAAACCTCAAATATAAAAATGTTAAGTCAACCATTGTATCAGGTGGTATTGCGACAATATATACAGGAATTAAATAATCATACAACATAGAAGAACACTTCACGTTATTGTATCAATGAGATCACTCCTTTTATTTGCTTTTTTAGTGTTTACATTCATTTCATTTTCACAGAAAATGAAGCAACCAAGAATGAAAAACTTTGACAAAAAAGCATTTTCGTTTGGTTTTACACTGGGTATAAACTCTTCTGATTTCACCGTATTTCAGCTTGAAGATGCATATGAAAGTTATGGATTGGTATCAATTACAAACAAATCACAACCAGGTGGCCAATTGGGGATATTGACTTCTCTAAAGCTGGGCACTCCAGTTCTTCGGCTTCGGCTAATGCCTACTCTTTCTTTCCAAGAACGAGTGCTTGAATACAGGAGTTTAGACAGCTCCAATTTTAAAAACGGTATAAGTGAAGAACGCATTAATTCTACTTGTCTTAACATCCCTCTTACTTTTATTTTCAAAACCAAAAGATTCAATAATTTTACTGCCTATGCCTTATTTGGAGGACAATATTGCATAGATTTACAATCTCAGCAAGATGCATCACAAAATTATATCGATCCATTTATTAAATTAAATAGATATGATATCCAAGGGCAGCTTGGTGCTGGTGTAGAATTCTTTGCACCATTTTTTAAATTTGCCGTGGAGTTAAAATATTCTCATGGTTTTCAAAATAGTTTTATTCAAGATTTTTCACCAGTTGCTAAACCTGTCGACCAGCTTTACAACAAAGGTTGGTGGGTTTCAATTATTTTTGAATCCTAATGAAAGAAATAAGTTTTCAATGCTCTCCAAGACAGGCAAAAGATGATGACTTCATCTCCAGTAAAATAAAATCACTTTTAAATCTCAATATAGAGGATAAGATTTATTTTGAATGGCACAAACGAAGTGTTGATGCAAGAAAGAAAAACGTAAAAATAAATTGTAGGTTTCTTGTTTCTACAGAGCATCCTATCGAAAAAAAATCAATTGCCGAATTTAAAGCTCCACAAACAAACAAATGCGTACATATTATTGGAATGGGTCCTGCCGGCATGTTCGCTGCACTTTATGCTTTGAAATGTGGTTTTAAACCCATCATTTACGAACGGGGGAAAAATGTAAGGGACAGAAGAAGAGACTTGGCCAAATTAAATAAGGAAGGTATTGTAAATGCTGAAAGCAATTACTGTTTTGGTGAAGGCGGAGCCGGTACTTATTCTGATGGTAAACTATATACGCGATCAAAGAAAAGAGGAGATGTGCGTGAAATTCTAAATCTTTTGGTTCAATTTGGTGCCAATAAAGATATTCTTGTTGATGCTCATCCTCATATTGGCACTAATAAATTGCCACAAATCATTAGCTTAATTAATGAAGAAATAATTTCATGTGGAGGTGAAATTCATTTTAATAGTAAATTGACAGACCTAAACATTAGCGAAGGAATCATTAAGGATATCATCATTAACGATCAAATTACGCTACCCATATCGAATCTTATATTAGCTACCGGACACTCGGCAAGAGATATATACCATTTGTTAGACGCCAAAGGCATTCGTTTAACGGCAAAATCATTCGCTCTTGGCGTTAGGGTTGAACATACACAAGATTTCATCGACCAAGCGCAGTATGGACAATTGAATGACGAATTCCTTCCTCCAGCTACATACAAACTAGCTACCCAAGTCAACGAAAAAGGAGTATATTCATTTTGTATGTGTCCAGGAGGCATCATCGCACCCTGTGCAACGGGCAACAACGAAGTTGTCACTAATGGATGGTCTCCGAGCAAGAGAAACAACCCTTATTCTAACTCAGGTATCGTAGTATCTGTTAATCCAGAAGATATTGATCATTCAGGCTCACCCTTTACCTGCTTGAATTTTCAAAAGAAAATTGAACAAAAAGCTTGGGAGCTTGCTGGGAAAAACCAAAAAGTTCCAGCCCAGTGTTTATTGGATTTTATCCAAAACAAAAAAAGTACTGAATTTCCAAGATCTTCATATCAACCTGGTATTAAAAGCATTAAAATGGATGACCTTTTCCCTTCATTCATATGTGACCGTTTAAGAAAAGGTTTTATTGAGTTTGACAAAAAAATCCCTGGATTCATAACAAATGACGCCGTACTACATGCTCCTGAATCCCGTACCTCCTCTCCTATTCTTATACCAAGAGATAAAGAAAAATATCACCATATTGACATCTTAAATTTATATCCGTGTGCAGAAGGCGCTGGATATGCTGGAGGAATTGTTTCAGCTGCTATAGATGGAATGAATTGCATGCTTAATATCTCAAAACTGTAAAATACATTCAATTAATTAGTAAGAACTGACAAAAGTCATATTTTTTTAATCCTTTAGAAAATATTTTTGTGCCATGAAAAAATGGCTCCTATTATTATTTTATTTTCCACAATTAGCATTCGGGCAGAGTTATCTTACAGTTGGCAATGGTTCATCCAGCTATAACTGGTATCCGCTTTATGGATTGTATGACTATTCTCACAACATGTTCATCTATAACCAAAGTGATTTGGGACCAACTGGAAAAGAAATGTTCGAAATATCATTTGAATTATTTGGCTATGCTAATGACTACAATTTCAATGGTGTAACTATTAAGCTGGCTCATACCACAGATGAAATATTCCAAAGCAATACCAGAGTTGACCTAACTAATATTAACTATACAGATTTAACTACTTGTGTTGAACTCTATGATCTCACCGTTTCATCAAATGGTTGGGTAAGAATTCCATTTACCTCTACATTTTATTACAACGGTGTAGACAATTTATTGGTTATCATAGAAAATCATGATGGCGAATGGGATTCAGGATTTGGATCTGCTTATTGCCAATATGAAAATAAATATGTAAGCTGGTATAAGTACTCTGATAATTCATATCCTAGTGGCACCGGAACGAGAGATAAATATAGCCCTAACATAAAGTTTGGTCATTTTGACTTTAACCCCCTACCAATTACTTTAAATAATTTTTCAGCTGAATTAATTGAAAGAACTTCACATCCCGAAGTGGAATTAAGTTGGTCAACATCTTCAGAAAACAACAATTCTCATTTCACAATATGGAGGTCTGAAGATGGAATGGATTGGTCTTCTATCTCAAAAATACCCGGAGCCATAAATTCTACAGAGCAGATAAACTATAAATTCAACGATATATCGATTCCTCAAACCATCATAAGTAAAGGAACTGCATACTACAAGCTATCACAAACTGATTTCGATGGAACAACAGAATATTTTAACATAATACCTATTCATTTTACAAATCAAAATGAATTTATCATAAAAAGAACAAATCTAATTGGTCAGGATGTTGATACAAATTACAGAGGAATTATTATAGAGGTTTGGAACAATGGAAATACATCTAAGTCATATCAAGAATAGATCGCTTATATATAAAACAGCTTTTTGAATAGATTTATTTGAATCAAAGCAAACAGCAAAGAAGCAAATCTTCTTAATAAGTAAAATACCCCTATTTTTGTACCATGAAACGTGTTGTAGTTGGTCTTTCGGGAGGTGTTGATTCAAGTGTTGCCGCTCACTTACTTTTAGAGCAAGGGTATGAGGTTATCGGAATGTTTATGAAAAACTGGCATGATGAATCAGTAACCATATCTGATGAGTGTCCATGGATCGATGATTCAAATGATGCCCTTTTGGTTGCGGATAAACTTGGGATACCTTTTCAGGTTATTGATTTAAGCAAAGAATATAAAGAACGTATTGTGAACTATATGTTTGCTGAATATGAAAAAGGAAGAACACCCAATCCGGATGTGCTTTGTAATAGAGAAATTAAATTCGACGTGTTTATGAAAGCAGCCATGGAACTGGGAGCAGACTACGTGGCAACAGGACATTATTGTCAAAAAAAACAAGGTGATCAAGGAACATTTGATCTCGTTTCAGGCGCAGATAATTCTAAAGACCAATCCTATTTCTTATGCCAAATCACGCAGAAGCAACTTTCGAAAGTTCTTTTTCCTATAGGACATCTCGAGAAAATAGAGGTGCGAAACATTGCCCGAAAAGAAGGCTTAGTTACTGCTGACAAGAAAGATTCTCAAGGTTTGTGTTTTGTTGGAAAGATTAAATTACCTGAATTCCTTCAACAACAGCTTAAAACAAAAGAGGGTGATATTATAGAAATCCCGGAAGATCATGTACAATTTAAAAAATATCAAAGTCTTAATGTTCGTTCTGCAAACATAGAGCAACTTGCCGCTCCTTTTAATTACTCACCTACTGACGGAAGTAAAGTAACTCGACACAACGGTGCCCACTTTTATACGATTGGGCAAAGAAAAGGATTGCATGTTGGAGGTAGACCAGAACCAAGCTTTGTCATTGCCATAGATACAATTAAAAACCTTGTATACACTGGGCAAACCAAAATGCACCCAGGATTAAATAAATATGCTTTAAAGCTTAAGAAAAGCTCTATCAATTGGATAAATCAAGAATGTGATTTAAATGAAGAAACCTATTTAATTCGAATTCGATACAGACAAACCCTTCAACAAGGGAGTTTAATCAAGAAGAAAGGTGAATGGTATATTTTATTTGAAAATATGCAATCTGCAATTAGCCCCGGACAGTTTGCAGCTTGGTACAAAGATGATGTACTAATGGGATCTGGAGTAATTGACCATTAATTCATATGAATCGAAAACATCAGCGAGTCGTTTTCAACATTACTTCTGTTTTTTACCATATCCATTAATGAAGCTACCTCATGAATATCAATAGGACTATCCGTTCCTAATTCTCTATGCTTAGATAATTTAAGCTGTGCTTTTCTTACCTTATTTGTTCTTAGCGTTTGAATGTTCGTTTTCATAACCAAATTTTTATTGCTAAGTATAACGCAAGAATCATTCCAAGGTTTCAAAATTAAAATTGATGCGCTCTACATTTTTACAATAATATAAGTTTAATTAACGGTATTCGTTACGACGATGATGATCTAGAATAACGAATAGTAAGTATATTTATCAAATGAAATTAATGTCTTATTTATTTCTTGTGATTGCTTTGATTGGATGCAAAACAGAAACAAAGGAGAAGATTAAAGATTCAAATACTGATATATTCGGTAATGAAATCGTCCAAAGCTCCGCAACTAACATTTATATGCTAGATACTACAAACAATCATGTTGATACAACCTTACACAATCACTTTAAAAAGACCTTGTTCATTAACGAAAATGAAAAATATTCATATGAGATCTACAAAGAACATTTAAATGGTGACTCGATTTTAGATGCAGTCATTACCATAAACCGTTTGGCATATGCAAAACTAAAAGCTGAGGAATCGGAAAACTCTATAAAGGCAGAAAAGATTGGATTCATGGGGCCTTTTAACGCATTTTTTCTATTTGATGGAAAATCAAATACATTATCCTCTCCTTTGGTCGTACCCTCCTCGCCCCTTTTACCATTAAAAGTTTCTTTTGAGAACATTACCTCTATCGATTTCAAAGACATTTTAATTGACTTTAGAATAAGAAATTCAAGCTTTAAAGAGGTGTATTTTATAATTAATAAATTCCCTAAACTTGTGTTTGAATGGACCAATTTTGATGGCTTAGGCACTCCATATGAGGAAGCCTATGTTTTCAGTTTTAAAGATGGAAGAAACGTAGTAAAAGACATCATTATCAATGAAGGAGAAATTGATAAACTTCCCGAAAAAATTGATCTTTTGACCTATGAACCTATAATAAACAAGCAAAATAAAAAGGTCAAAACATTTTTCTTTATTGAATCTGAAGGCAAGTATTTCACCTCGAAAAACCCTTAAAATCTTCCTCTAAGAGTCAATATGAAATTACGACCAGGAGATGAAATATTTGAAGCAAATTTCCTGTAATTCTTATCCAGTATATTTTCACAAGCCACCTGAAAAGAGATGTTTTTCGAGAAAGCAAAATGAATTCTAAAATTTAAAGTATACCAACTCGGCATGCCTTCAGGTAAGGCGAAAGAATAATTATCCTCTCCTACAAGATTATAGTCTTTTAATCGTTTCCAACCAGAATAGTTTACGAAAAGTTCAGGAGCTATTTTTTTCCATTGGTATTTCACACTTACTTTACCAAACAATGGTGGAATGTGATCTAATGGATATGGAATACTATCTGTTAAAATTCTTCCGTAAGTATAATTCATAGTAGAATAGACGTTCAAAGACTTTCCAATTGTTCCACTCAGTACTCCTTCAACACCACATACAAAAGCTCGATTTGCATTGGTAGTGGTAATTACTTGGCTGTAAGTTCCTTCATATAAAATAGAATCCTGACCTTCCAAGTTTTGAACGGTCAATGCATTAGTTAAAAACGTACCAAACACATTTGCAGAAAACTTTATCTTCTCAAATAGCTTTATTTCAGAGCCCAATTCTAGATTATACGAATATTCTGGTTTTAAATCTGGATTTGGAACGATAACCTTACCAGGAACAGATTCAAAAACTTTTGAAACATCGTCTACATTAGGTGCTCTAAACCCTGTAGCTGCAGAAATCGTGTATCGAGAATAATCGTTAGGCATATAGATCAGACCGAGATTACCGTTTACAGATGAATTCCTTTGTCGAATAGAATTAAATGGGAATGGAAAAAATGTTTTATCAATAAACTCAGCATTCAATCTGACCTGTGAAGAACGAACGCCCAAATTAAGAATGGTCTTGTTATTGAATTCAATATTATCTGTGACATAAACAGCAAATGACAACATATCTGAACCTCCATCCGGGTAACGCGTATCCAAGCTTGTTTCTTGAAGGTTAATAATGTTTGTTGAGAATGCATTGGATTGAACGTCGTTATAAAACATATCAGCTCCATACCTCACCTCATGATTCAAGATCTTACCATTCCTTCGTTTGTAGACAATCTCCTTCGAGAAGTCACAATTTAATGTAATGATGTTTAATGACTCATTTCTACTTTTTAGCTCAACGTCTCTATACTTCCTGACCATTCGACTTTCCTCAATGGACTGATAAGCCAATACAAATTTTGAGAAATCAAATAACTTATTGGACTTTGATAATTCTAGTGAATAGGAAGACAAAAATCTAAATTGTGGTCCATAATACCATTGAGCATACTTAGCTTCGCCATTTTCCAATTGCGTGAGACGATCATATCTATTCACATTTCCAGAGTTAGACAACTGTAAATTAACCTTATGTAATACAAACTCGTTTGGTTTGTAAATGAACTTTTGTAGCATATCATACTGCTCATAACCTGAACCTATCTGTATATTAGGATTTGAGTTATTAAGCATCGTATCCATTCCGTTCAGACTAGAAACATACCAATTTCGTTCGCCAAAACCTTCGGTGATGTCAGACCTTTTAGACCCTTGGCGTAAATCTCCAAATTTAGAATAGGTAAATGATGTTATGGATCCTATTTTTTTATTCCCGACAGAAACATGAGCATTACTTGAAAAGCCATTTGCTGCAGAGAAATATCTAGTATAAGCATCACCTATAACCATAACCTTGTCTTTTCGACTTAGTACAGGGTCCTTTGTTTTAAAAGTCATCACTCCCCCGATGGCATCCGAACCATAAATTACGGAACCTGGACCAAATACCACTTCAACCCTGTCCATTATTGAATTATCTAAAGTGATGATGTTTTGAAGGTGACCTCCTCGATAAATGGCATTATTCATACGTACACCATCCACTACCATTAAGACCTTATTGGTTTCAAACCCACGAATAATTGGGCTCCCTCCTCCCAATTGACTTTTTTGAACGAATACATTACCAGAGTTATCAATTAAATCAGCCATCGACGATTGATTTTGATTCTGAATTTCGAGACTTTGAATTACCCTTATTTTTTGAATTACATTTTTCTTTTTTTCAGCAATACGACTCGCTGAAACTACAGTCTCTTCTAATGAATTTGCATTTGAAGATAATGTGACTTCAAAATCAAGATGAATTAGCGAATCGAAAGAAATTGTTTTAGAAAAATAGTTCTCATGATGAAAAGAAATTTTCCATGAATAATCAGCGATTTCAAGCAAGCCGGTTTGAATCTTCCCTTTCTTATTGGTGAAATACTGTTCAAGCTCAACTAAGTCTTCTAGAGTTTCTGTTTTCTTCCATTGCTCCCCATCCTTAATTACGTTCATTCCAAAAACAATGACATTCACATCGTGAATTGGAAAAGACGAAAGGTCATCTTTAACAAGAATTTTTCTCTGACCAAACAGTGTAGAAAAATGAAGAAAAAATCCAAAAAATATAAAAGTGATGTAAAAAGTCTTATTCACTCTGCAAATTTATTATTTTTATTAGGCTTAGTACAAAATATGGACCACAGTTTCTCTCATTCTAAAACTTACAGATATTTCACTCTTGGTAATAAGAATAAATCCAAACGTTTATTAATTGTGCTTCACGGATATGGACAACTTGCCAAGTTCTTTTTAAGGAAATTTAGCATATGTCCAGAATCCTGTTTTGTAGTGGCTCCTGAGGGACCTCACCGTTTTTATCGCAAGGGCTATTCTGGTAGGGTGGGCGCTTCTTGGATGACAAAGGAAGCACGAGATCATGATATTAAGGATAATGTTATTTGGCTCAATGCTCTTCTTCGGAAATTGAAAGATGAAACGTCATTTGAAGAAATCATTCTTCTTGGTTTTTCGCAAGGAGGAGCCACAGCGGCTAGATGGTTTTATGACGACCCCAATAACTTTGACAAACTCATTTTATGGTCATCTGTATTTCCTCCTGATATTGAAAAGTCTATGCTCACCAGTACCCACAAAAATTCATACGTCGTAGGAACAAATGACGAATTCATTGACGATATCAAACGAAAAGAAGAATTGAAATTTTACGAGAAAATTGGATTTCATACACATATCTATGATGGGAATCATGATATTGATGGTCCTACATTAAATCATATATTGGAATGATTACCTTCCTTGCTCTGATTTTGCCACTATAGATGCAACAGTAGCATCACTTGTTACATTAATTACTGTTCTGCACATATCTAAAATTCTATCTATAGGATAGATTATTATTATCCACATTGGATTCAGTCCTACTGATGACAAAACAAACATTAACATAATTAAACCTGCACTGGGAACTGCTGCTGATCCAATTGAAGCCAAAGTTGTTGTTGCTACAATTCCTATTTGTTGAGACAAGGTTAAATCTACACCATGAAATTGCGCTAAAAATATAACCGCCACAGCCTGATATAACGATGTTCCGTCCATATTTACTGTTGCACCTATAGGTAAAACAAAATCACTTACTTTTTTAGGGACCTTTAAGTTATTTTCAACACATCGAATGGTGACCGGCAATGTGGCTGCACTTGAACTCGTCGAAAAAGCAAGGAATTGAGCAGGACTCATTTTCTTGTAAAAATCGAAATACCCATATTTAACTCCAAAAACTCTTTGTAATAGAGGGTAAAAGCCAAATAACAATAAGCTTAAGCCCAAAAGAACAACCAAGGAATACAAACCTAAGGTACTAAACAAAGAAAATAGCTCTGACGGTGAGTTGGCTATTTTTGCTAATACTCCCGCCATGAGGCAAAATACAAAGAATGGTGAGATCGCCATAATCATATTGACCATTTTGATAAATACTTCCCCCATTCCATCAAAAAATTCATGAATACGTTTAGATTTCTCATTTTGTAACATAGATAATGCTACACCAAAAAACAGTGCAAAAAAGATTACTTGAAGCATCAATTTACTACTTGAAAATGATTTAACAAGATTCTCAGGCACCATATCCACAAAAGGCTGTAAAGGTCCTGGTTCTCTTTCTTTGGCTTCTTCATTTTTAGACATCATTTTTTGATAGTCCGAAGATCCCTTTTCTTCAGCAAGAGATTTCTCAATTTTATTTACGACTTCTGGATCAGCATTTTTTAGAGCATTTTTGCCATCCTTTATTTCCAAGCCTTCAGAATGTGCCCATATCTCATAACGCAAGCGGTTTGTGTTTTCCATTGCATTCTCTCCTGGCCTAATCAAGTTTACCAAAGTCAAACCTAATGTTACCGATGCGACTGTCGTTAGCAAATAAAGCCCTAGTGTTTTGGCGCCAATACGCCCAAGTTGCTTTACATTGCCTAGACTTGCAACCCCTCCAACAATCGAAAACAAAACCAAAGGAATTGCAATGAATTTTAGACAATTGATGAAAATGATACCAAAAGGATCAATCCAATCAATGGTAAAAGCATTCCAGCCTGCATAACCCGATATTAAGGCCCATAGAACACCTAAAACCATACCGATCATGATTTTCCAATGCAATGCCAAATTCTTCATAAAATATAAGTTTTAACAAATGTACAATTAAAGGTGCAAATCATTACGAGTGAAAAACTTGAGTTTCGTATATTTGAATTCAAAATATTCTTATGGCCGTCTCATCTTCAGATATTGATTTTAATTACAACGAGGACCAAATGCGTCTCAAAATAAGGTCTATGGAAATAGCCTTAGACAAAATTTACCTTGGAGGAGGAAAAGCGAAAATCGATAAGCTTCATAAAAAAGGAAAACTCACTGCACGTGAAAGAATAAAACTTCTCTTGGATTCTGATACCAAAAGTCAAGAGATTGCAGCCTTTGCTGGTGATGGAATGTATGAAGAATATGGAGGGTGCCCTTCAGGAGGTGTTGTGGTTGTGATTGGTTACGTCAGTCAAAAACAATGTGTTGTCGTTGCAAATGACGCCACCGTAAAAGCAGGTGCTTGGTTTCCAATCACCGGTAAAAAGAATTTAAGAGCACAAGAAATCGCAATGGACAATAATTTACCTATTATTTATCTTGTTGACTCCGCAGGCGTATTTCTTCCAATGCAAGATGAAATATTCCCAGATAAAGAACATTTTGGTAGGATTTTTAGAAACAATGCCATTATGAGTTCTAAAGGAATTGTTCAAATTGCAGCCGTTATGGGAAGCTGTGTGGCGGGAGGTGCTTATCTTCCAATAATGTCAGATGAATCTCTTATCGTAAATAAAACCGGGACTATTTTCCTTGCAGGATCATATTTGGTGAAAGCCGCAATTGGTGAATCCATTGATAACGAAGAGCTAGGTGGTGCTCATACACAAACAGAAATTTCTGGCGTATGTGATTACAAAGTTGAGAACGATAAAGAGTGTCTTAAAACCATTAGAGATATTATGGGACGCATTGGCGATTCTGATAAAGCAGGATTTAATCGTGAAGATGCAATAGAACCAAAACATGATCTAAAGAGAGTTTATGGATTGTTGCCTGCTTTAAGGTCAAAACCCTATGCAAGCAAGAAATTATTAGAATGTCTAGTCGATGATTCAAAATATACTGAATATAAAGCAGGATATGGTAAAACATTGATTACAGCATATGCTAGAATTGATGGGTGGAGCGTTGGTATCATTATGAATAACAGAGAAATCGTCAAGAACGCGAAAGGTGAAATGCAATTTGGTGGAGTGATTTATTCTGATTCAGCAGACAAGGCATCAAGATTCATAATGAATTGTAATCAAAAGAAAATCCCATTGGTCTTTATTCATGATGTTACTGGTTTTATGGTGGGTTCAAAAAGTGAGCACGGAGGTATAATTAAAGATGGAGCAAAAATGGTAAATGCTATGTCAAATTCCGTTGTACCCAAATTTTCAATTGTCATAGGCAATTCCTATGGTGCTGGAAATTATGCCATGTGTGGAAAGGCGTATGACCCAAGAATAATTGTAGGCTGGCCCACTGCTGAAATAGCAGTAATGAGCGGGGCTGCAGCGGCTAAAACCTTACTACAAATTGAAGTGTCCTCTTTAAAATCGAAAGGTGAGAAAATCACGAAAGAGAAAGAACAGGAATTATTTGACAAAATAAAAAGCAAATACGACAAACAAATCTCTCCCTATTATGCAGCAAGTAGGTTGTGGATAGATGCCATAATAGATCCGGTGGATACCCGTAAGGTTATTTCAATGGGCATAGAAATGGCAAACCATAATAAAACAGATGATAAATATAACGTGGGAGTTATTCAGACCTAGTTAATCCGCATTGGTACTCTTTCCATTAAAATAATGAGTATATCCAAATCCTATTGTTAAAAAAGAAGATATGCGGTTAAACTGGCTCTCTTCATATCCCAATTGACTGTCTACACCTATTGCCCATGGTTTAAATGCAAAACCATAAAAAGGATAACCTATGGTCAAACGATAAGAATTTGCTTCATCTGAAGATAAAATCAGACCAATTACTGGCTCAATATAGCTTGACTGAATTACGTTTAACAATGTTCCTTGAGTTGTTAATGCATCTGTTTTTATCATTGAATACGCATAGCCAAACTTAATACCGATATCAGTTCCAAAGCGTTCTCCCCAAAACTTTTCGTGCGAAAACTTCAAGAACCCGGCTAGAGTATGCATTCCACCATAAACTGCAGAAGGAAGACTAAACTCATTCACTGCAAAATATGAATAGTGGGTCCCTGCTCCTATCGCTAAGCCATTCTTAAAAGCATACTGATAATAGGGACTAACGCATACCAAACCCTGCATGATTTCTTTAAAGGGCTGATTCGAAAATGAATTTGGAAGACCTAACTCAATCGTAAAAGAATCGTCAGGATCTATTGACTGAGTCATTCCAATATTGGAGCTAAATAAGAATGTCAAAATAAATAATAACTGAACTTTCATTTATAAGGGCAATATAATACTAAAAACGTTAACCAATTTTATTTATTGTTGGGAAATTTAAACAATAAAATAATTGGAACAAAACTAAAAAACGACCTCATCTAGCTCGGACAAACTACCCCAGATTATTGTAATGAAACTGCCTGGTTAAATTAATGTACTCACGGGAGTATGAGTTATCATCATTTCTTAGGGTCATTTCATGAATCACATGAGTAGTAGCGGTAAATGAAAATTGAATAACCACACGTGAATTCAATTTCTTTCCCTTAGAATGAATAATATTTAAACTACTTATCTCTAAAGGTTTAAACAACTTGTTATCATGTATTAGTTCAATATAAGAGTAAGGGGCAATCATCCAAAACTCACCATTTGGGGATAAATTTTTTACAACCAGAGTCGCAAATTTTTTGAGATCGTTAAAGCTCATATGCTTAGACAATTGATTGGAATTTTTCGCGTTCTTTTCTTCCTCAAGATAAAACGGGGGATTAGAAAAAATAATATCATATTTCTTATCAAATGAAAAGCTGAAGTAGCTTGCCTGAATAGATGTTAATCGGTCAGACCAAATGGATTGCATGAAATTAAATTGACATTCCTTTGAACTCGCCAAATCTTTTTCAATGGCATCTATTCTGATTTCATCATTTTGTTGAGCAAGCATTAGAGAAAGGACCCCTGTTCCTGCACCCAAATCAAGACCGTTTTTTGCACCATTAGAATCGATAATAGAACCCAGAAGCATACCGTCTGTCCCGACTTTCATAGCCGCATTCTCTTGAAGAATGTCAAACTTTTTAAATTTAAATATTGAGGACACTAGTAAGCCTTAGCAAAAAGAACCCTTCCTTCTGATGGTTCACCGGTGTATACACATTCGCCACTTTCCTTTTTTTGATCTAAAGGAATACATCTAATCGTAGCTTGAGTTAACTCTTTTATTTTATTTTCAGTTTCAGAGGTTCCGTCCCAATGAGCTGATATAAATCCTCCATTTTTAAGCGCTTCTTTGAAAGAATCAAAATTTTCTACTTCAACGATCGATTTGTTTCTAAAATCCAATGCATTATTGAAAATACCTGATTGCATTTCACTTAATAGTTCTTCAACATGTGACACAATACCTTCGAAATTTAAAATTTCTTTCTCTTTTGTGTCCCGTCTTGCTACCTCAATTTTGCCATTAGCCAAATCTCGAGGCCCCATCGCCAACCTTACTGGTACACCTTTTGTTTCGTATTCAGAAAATTTCCAACCTGGTCTTCTATTGTCGTCGTCGTCATATTTAAATGAGATGCCTTTATCCTTAAATTCTTTTTTAAGCTTATCAAAACATTCAGATATAGCAATAAACTCTTCTTCACTTCTATATATGGGAATCGCAACCACTTGAATAGGTGCCAAACGTGGAGGCAACACAAGTCCTTCATCATCAGAATGACACATGATTAACGCACCCATCAATCGAGTTGAAACACCCCAAGATGTAGCCCAAACATGTTCTAGCTTACCTTCTTTATCAGCAAACTTAACATCAAATGCTTTGGCAAAATTTTGACCTAAAAAATGTGAAGTACCCGCCTGAAGCGCCTTACCATCTTGCATTAATGACTCAATACACAACGTATCTTCAGCACCAGCAAACCTTTCAGACTCAGTCTTCCTCCCTTTAACGACAGGCATGGCCATATACTCTTCTGCAAATGTAGCGTAAACATCAAGCATTTGACTTGTCTCTTCTTTGGCCTCTGTTGCAGTTGCATGTGCCGTATGCCCTTCTTGCCATAAAAATTCAGTCGTTCGTAGAAACAATCTTGTTCGCATTTCCCATCGCACGACATTCGCCCATTGATTGATTAGAATGGGTAAATCACGATAAGATTGAATCCAATTTCTGTATGAGTTCCAAATAATTGTTTCGGACGTTGGCCTAACAATTAACTCCTCCTCTAATTTGGCAGTTGGATCAACTACAACACCACTACCATCTTCGGCATTTTTTAGTCGATAATGAGTAACTACAGCACATTCTTTTGCAAATCCTTCAACATGACTGGCCTCTTTACTCAGGTACGATTTAGGAATAAAAAGGGGGAAATAAGCATTAGAGTGTCCCGTTTCCTTGAACATCTCATCAAGAACATCTTTCATCATCTCCCAAATGGCAAAACCATAAGGCTTTATAACCATACATCCCCTAACATCGGAATGCTCGGCAAGATCAGCTCTTTGCACTAGCTCATTATACCATTTTGAATAATCTTCTTTTCTTTTGGTGTGTTTTACTGCCATAGGGGGTTAAATATAGTGTGCAAATTTAGACAAACGATTCAATATTTCCATCTCATTTTCAATACATGTCAATTAACAACTACAATTTCTACAAGAGGAATCGCTTCAAGGCAACATCTTGTTATCAATTAGAGCATGGGTATAATGTTGATATATTGCCTTTAATTTCCGAATCGTTTCTGATTCTGAATCGCTCCATTCTCTTTGCATTCTATCGTTCCATATTAAAGACTTTTTGTTTGGATTTAATACAATGAAGTTTTCTTGATTATACACGACTTTTGGCAATTTATACTTACTAAAATATGAAGTCCCCATAGCAAAATAAGAGGTGTTTATATTCAATAAATCCAGAACCGTGGGCATGATGTCAATCTGCTGTGATGTTTCTTCGCTACTTATTTCGGGAAGCTTTCCACTTGAATGATAATAAGCAATTGGAATTTTAAAAGACCATTCGATACTTGCCCTATCCCTCCTACTCGTGGGCCCTACATGATCCGCACAAAACACAAATAAAGTATGATCAAACCAATCCTGTTTCTTCGCCTTTTCCCAAAATTCATGAAAAGCGTAATCAGCATAATTAATCGCCTCACATATGGGATCAGGACCTTTCTTGACCAAGGCCTTATATTTCTTTGGTATTTTATATGGATGATGAGAAGAAATGGTGAAAACCATTGAAAAAAATGGCTTTTTTAGCTTATTAATTTCATCTATGGACCATGGTAAAAAGTAATGATCAGGAATGCCCCAATTCCCATCATAATGATTGGCATAAGGGTATTGACTACGTCCGTAATAATGATCAAATCCTGCAGCAGCTGAAAACGCATCAAATCGCATTGAACCATTGGTTGAACTGTGAAAAAAGGCCGTTGAATAACCATGATTTTTTAATACGGAGGGTAAACTTTGATATTGATTCATACTATAGGATGACAAAATAAAAGATTCATTCATCCATGTTGGAATTGATGCAACGGCAGCTGGAAGACCATCCATAGAAGTTCTTGAATTTGCTACTCCATGCTCAAAATACATACTCTCACTTAGAACACCATCTAAGTACGGAGTATAGCTTTCTTTATTCCCTGGCCCTACATACATCGCCCCATAACTCTCAAATAAAATGAAAACAACATTTGTATTATTTGGCAGCAATTCTCTTGGTTGGGTAACCTGAACAGGGTTAAAAATACTATTGAGCTCTCTTTTATTAAAATACGTCTTCCTCTCGACCCCCTCGTTGGTTAATGTTTTTAAAATCGTAAAAGCCGAATTAAGAACGGCAGGAGCATTTTGAAGTGAGCAATAATTTGTAGCTTCAATAACACCTACAGGCTTCAGCTGAAATCCCCCTCTACCAACAACAATAAAAACAGCAATTACTCCAACGAATTTGAGCCATGGACGCCAATCTTTATGAGTATTATATTCTCTTTTCAGTTTAAAAAAAAGAAAGAAAATTAATGCAAGTGTCAATATAAAAATCAACAATAACCACCAAAATTCAGCTAAAAAGTCACCAGCCAATATTGAAGCTTCATTTTCAGAAATAATAAATTTAAAATAATCAAAACTGATTCTTTTTCTCGTAAATGAGAAATAAGCGATATCCCATGCGTTGAAAAAAAATACAATTAAAACAGGTGGGATAAAAAATATTGAATCTACAATCTTTCGATACTTATTCACCACAAAAGGCAAAGGGATAATCCTAACCAGCATATATGGAAAGAAAAACAAGGCAATAGTAATCAAATCAAACCATGAACCTACTATATATTCATAAAAACCAAAATCAGGAAAAAAAACATGATTTTGAATCAGAAAAAGCAACCTAAAAAAAAATAAAAAGAACCAAATAGTTCCCAATTCTATAAGTAACTGTAAAAATGGTTTTGAAGGAAGACTAAATCTCATTGAAAGTTAATAATTCAAAAGTCGATCTACCGTCTTCTGAAGTCTTGTTTTGGGAAGAAATAATTTCTCTATGTTCTCGGCAAAAGGAACAGGAGAATTAAGTGAAGCTACTCTCATAACTGGTGCATCGAGTGACTCAAAACAATGCTCATTAATTAGAGCTGAAATTTCTCCTCCAATACCACCAACAAGACAATCTTCATGTAAAACAATGACTTTTCCCGTTTTCTTTACCGCCTCATATATGGCATCGACATCCAATGGAACCAAGGACCTAAGATCTATGATTTCAGCGGAAACTCCTTGTCTTTTACTCATTTCCTCAACAGCCCAATGGACCCCCAATCCATAAGTAATAATTGTGATATCATTACCAGAATGAACAGATACTGCTTTACCTATTTCTGTTGTATAATAAGCTTCCGGCACCTCGGATTTCATACTCCTATATAAATATTTGTGCTCAAAAAACAAAACAGGGTTTGGATCTTCTATCGACGCATTTAGTAGTCCTTTGGCATCAACAGGGTTCGAAGGGTAAACAATCTTTAATCCTGGAGTATGAAAAAACCAAGCCTCATTACTTTGAGAATGAAAGGGTCCTGCACCTGATCCCGCACCTGTCGGCATACGAATAACAACATCTGCATTTTGGCCCCATCGCCAATATATCTTCGCCAGATTATTTACAATCTGATTAAAACCACAGGTAACAAAATCCGCAAATTGCATCTCTACCATTGCCTTCATTCCATTTATGCTCAAACCTAAACCAGCACCAACAATAGCAGATTCACACAAAGGAGTATTCCTGACTCGTTCTTTTCCATAGACATCCACAAGGCCTTCCGTAACCTTGAAAGCCCCACCATACTCAGCAATATCTTGCCCCATCAAGACGAGCTCAGGATATTTTACCATAGATTGATTGAGCCCTTCGCTTATGGCATCAATAAATCTCAATTCTTTTGTTTCACTTTGAGGTGAAATTACGTTTTGTTGGAAAGACAAAAATACGTCTGACTCTTCCTTTTCCTCAGTAGAGTCAATTACATCTTCATTTTGTGCAATGTCAAATGATTGTTGAATATTATTCTTAAATGATTCCTTTATTTCTTCTTCGTCTTTTTCATTAAGAACTCCAGTTTCTTTTAAAAAAAGTTCATAATTCAATACAGGGTCTTTTTCTCCCCACAAATCCTGAACACCTTCTGGATAATATTTCGTACCTGAAGATTCTTCATGACCTCTAACTCGATATGTCATCGCCTCAATAATAAATGGTCTGGGATTCTTTCTAATATCTTTGTTTATCTTCTCTACGGTTTTTATAACCTCCAAAATATTGTTTCCATCTATGCGAATAGCTTCTATACCGTATCCAATGCCTTTGTCAATAAATTGTTTGCATTTGTATTGCTCTGATGAAGGAGTAGAAAGTCCCCAGCTATTGTTTTCAATACAAAAGATAACGGGAAGATCCCAAACAGCTGCAACATTTAGAGACTCATGAAAATCACCTTCTGAAGCTCCACCATCACCTGTAAAAACAATTGTTGATTTATTTAATCCTTTAATTTTATTGGCAAGAGCAATTCCATCAGCAATTCCTAGCTGAGGTCCCAAATGAGAAATCATCCCAACGATATTGTAATCCTGTGTACCAAAATGAAATGAGCGATCTCTTCCCTGAGTAAAACCATTTAATTTGCCTTGAAATTGAGCAAACAATTTTTCCAAGGGGATTTTTCGTGTTGTAAAAACACCAAGATTGCGGTGCATCGGAAGAATATATTCATCTGACTCCATAGCATAAGCACAACCTACAGATATACCTTCTTGACCCCAACCTGAGAACCATTTAGAAATTTTCCCTTGACGCAGTAAGACCAACATTTTCTCCTCTACCATTCGAGGCAGCAGAAGTGACTTATATATGGCTAACAGACTTTGCGAATCGAAGCCAGTAGCATCAAATTCAATAGATCTTTTTTCTAATGTTTTCATGAAGGATTGTGATGGATATTAAACCTTCATCCCTTTAATAACTCTCTCTTTCTTCTTTGTTTTTTGAAGACGCTTTTTCTTTATTTTTATAAAGGAAGATCGCGCTGCACCTCTCATTACATCGACTTTATAAGTTTTTCCCCCATATTCTACAGTCGGGCCACCACTCGCTTTCCAATTGGCATTAAAATAAAAGCGGTCACGAAGTTGATTTCCTTTAGATGCAAATTCAAAATATTTCTTATCGCCCGTCTCAAATCTTACACGAATCTCATTGTTTGGACCATAACCTTCAAAAATACATTTCGTATGACCTGTAATAATAATTGATTCAGATTCATGAGTAGAACTTGAAACTAATGTTCCACTCTCGTCAGTTGTTGTTTCACTATTTGCTTCTGATTTTTGGTTCAAAATAATAGTTTCAGAGATAAAGAATTGAACTTTTCTCATTTTTTCTTCAGACTTCAAACCAAACTCTTCGTTAACTTGTCTTGTGTATGGAATCTTAACCGCACAAGAACAAAGAATTAAACCAAGTACGAATAATGGAAATATTTTTTTCATGATTTTTTTTTTACAAATTTAAATTATTTAATCATTCAATCATTAAACCCGTTTAATTATCTTTAATCAAATTCATCTGATGAAAGTTAATTGTCTTGTATCGCTTATTACTTGCGCCATTGTAATTTATTCCTGTGGGGGGTCTGATGATCAAGACATAATCAGATATGAAGACATAGGCGTTCGGGATAATTACAATGTCAGTAATGACTCAATGATTACCGACTCCAATCAGTCAATAGCCAATACATTCGATTTGGCAAACCTTGAAATAAAAGTAGATAAAGTAATTGAGGTAAAGACAAATGAATTTTTGGATCGATTTGAAAACATAAAAAATGTTAAGCGATTGATTATTACACCCAATGACTCAACCTATTTCAAATCGTGGACTTTTGAAGATTCTACTGATACTTTTAATGCTTTTTATAACTTACTCGATTGTTTTGGTAATAGCTGCGTTTCAATAGAGCTTTATTCGAATGACTTCAAGAGCTCAACCTATCATTTATTATTTGTATCCGAAAATCAAATTCATTGGGTTTTATCAAATAAAAATCAAGATAAGCTTGTTTGGGAGGCGTATTTGAAATCTGAATTTCAAATACCACTTTATTATTTTATTTTGGAGCAAAAAAGGAACCAAAACATCAAGTGGCTTGAGGATAACATATTCCGGCCAAATACATTTAATGTTATAAATTCAGACCTATGAAAGTATTAAATAGAGGGTTTATAAGTGTTAGTCCAAAACCTGTTTTTATAAGTGAATTACTTAAAGATTCCGAGGTTGACCGTTTAACGCCTAACCATCCTGAACCGTCAATTTACCTTATTGAAGAAGATTTTTGGGACGACGAAACCATCTTTAAAAAATACTATAAACGCATAGTTGATGGGGAGACAAAACAATACGGAGTAGAAAATAATGTACATCCATTAGATATAAATTTTGAAAATATTCGCGACTATTTTAATATTTCTTTAGGCAGCATGGTATTCGATTTGGACCATAGACCATTAGAAGGACTTAAAGACGATTAATTAAACTTGCATTTAAGAATTCGGGTTTAAACGTCACCTCTTCATCTACCCATTCAGGCACGTCAAATTTTTCATCTTCGCTTTCTAATTCAATCTCAGCTAATATGAGACCTTGTAAAGGTCCCTCAAAAACATCTATTTCCCATGTTTTTGAGCGAAAAACAACCTTATATCTTTTCTTTTTTAGTGATTTAAGACCAAATGATTTAATCAGAGACAATGCCTCATCTATTGGTATTTCATATTCGTATTCCTTTCTGGTAATTCCAATCATGTCACTTTTAATTGTTAAAAATGCTTTTTCATCCATGATTCTGACCCGAACAGACTTTGATTTTTCGTTTACAAGATAAGCTTGAATAATTTGATGAGGACTCATTAAGGCAATAACTTCATGTATAGCATCTTTCACCAAAAATTTTCTTTCAATTTCAATCATAATTAACACCTCATTTTCTTGTTGAATTCACACATTAATTGTACTTTTGAAACACTCTATATGACTATGAAAACGTTTGCTTTTTTTTTGTTTTTGTTTTGCACGAAACTCTTAATCTTTTCGCAAAGTTCTAACGATATTCAAAACTCTTTTACAGCAAGTCTTAATTTTCATACCAATCCATCCCAAATATACGAACAGAATGGAATTAGAATGGTTGCAAACTTAGAAAAATGCGATAATCCTTCTATCGGAATGTTGAAAGATTATATCTATTTCAATATTAAAAACACGAATTCTTTTGCTGTAAATATTACTTTAGAAGAACAACTATATTTTAATAATCTTTGTAAAACATGTGGGGATCAAGAATACATAAAAACCATTTCCTTAAAACCAAATGAAACTTTGAGCAGTTCATGCGTTGAGCCAACGCCCAAAGCGTATAAAATCTTTTATGGATCACCTTGGGTAAGTGAAACACTAACTAAGTTTGTTTTAGTAAACATTAACATAGAGAAACAATGAGAATCTTTCTGTTAATCATATTCAGCATCACCTTAAATCACTCGTTTACTCAATGTACAGTTCAAGGTTCTGTAATTCAAAATGTTGTTCCTTGTAACGAATGCGTAACACTTACAGCTAATGGTTTTGGTGAAAACGTAGCGGCATTTGTCGAAAATTTTAATAGTGGTCAACCAGTAGGTTGGCAATTTACACAAACAGTAACGATATCTTCAACGACATGTGGAATACCCTCACTTGATGGAAGCCCATTTATGTGGATGGGAAGTAGCTCCCCAGCACCACGAACAATGGCTACACTCGGCCTTGATGTATCTGCAGGCGGAACGGTTTGTTTTGAAATGAGGTATGCCATACAACAACAAAATTCTCCTTGCGAGGGGCCTGATCTTGGTGATGAAGGTGTGACACTTCAATATTCCATAAACAATGGAGCTTCATGGGTTACCATAAATTATTGGCCTCCTTTAAATGGCGGATTTGCCTCTTCAATGACCGTTTGGAACGAATACTGTGAAAACATCCCGATTGCTGCACAAACCACAAGCACTATGTTTAGATGGACTCAATTAGAAGCAACTTCATCTTCTTATGATCACTGGGGTTTGGACAACGTAGAAATAACATTAGCATCTCCTGATTACAACATGACATGGCTTCATGATAACTATTCTTATGGTCAAGGTAATTATACTGGAGATAATCCAACTCAAGTATGCCCTGAAGGTGATACCATCTTTGTAGTTGAAATGACTGATGGAATAAACACCTGCTACGACACCGTTGAAGTCGCTGTGGATTTCCCCATTATCAATAACATTAATGCCACCAATCCTTTTTGTGGTGGAATTAACGGAGAAATTGAAATTAGCTCATCTGGAGGAACTACTGATTATCAATATAGCATTGATAATGGTACAAACTTTCAATCTTCTAGCGTTTTTACTGAACTTGACAGTTTAACATATCAAGTGATTCTTCTGGACGCCAATAACTGTTCAGACACCTCCATGATTACTTTAACGGGTGTTGATTCGTTATTTATAATTGATCTTCTTTTTGAAAACTCTAGCTGCGGTACCGATAACGGAAGCATTTCCTTTAATGGAGTTGGAGGAACTCCGGTTTATCAGTATAGCATTGACAATGGAACAAGCTATTCTACTACTGCTTTATATACCGATCTAGCACCTGGCACATATGAGCTCATATTGCTCGACGACGTAGGCTGTTCTGATAGCACCAACCTCGAAATCTTACCATCTACAAATCCCGTTATTGACAGCCTTATTGCTTCAGAAGATTTCTGCAGCTTGAGCAATGGAACATTAAATGCCTTTGCATCTCTAGGAGTTAGTCCATACATTTATTCTATCGTTCAAATCAACGATACAATTACTTCCAATCCCAACGGCTCCTTTGAAAACCTGAGTTCAGGAAGCTATCAATTGTTTTTATCAGATAGCCTTAATTGTTTTACAACTGCAGATTTTATAATAGACGAAACCCCAGCACCTTCAATAGAACTAATGGATACTGCTCTTTGCAATCTATTCTATCAAGTGACTGATGTTGAATCTTTCACTGGAAGTATTTGGTCTGCATCAAGTCCAAACATTTCCTTTGATGATAATACGACTTCCAACCCCTCTTTTACCGCTTCGGAATCTGGTCAATACCTTATTACCTATGAAGACACCTTATGTAGCACCGAAGAGTCCTTTCAAATCACCTTTATTCCTAATCCAAATACAGAAATAAGAGATACGATTCTTTGCATAGGAGAATTTTATGAGCTAGAAGCAACAATAGCGCCTCAAAACATTTCCTATCTATGGAACACTGGAAGCACTTCTACTTCTGTAAATATGAGTGAGACAGGGTTGTTTATTGTTACGGTCTCAAATAGCTGTGGCGAATTCTCAGATTCGGCAAACATTGTTTTCTTTGACTGTGACCTTGAACCACCAAATGTTTTCACACCGAATGATGACGGTATTAATGATAACTTTAAGCTGATTCAGTTCCAAGGCATCAAATCTTTTCAGTGTTACATATACAATCGATGGGGCAATTTAATGGCTGATTATGACAAACCTGATTTTCAATGGGATGGAAATAATAAAAAAGGAGACAAAGCAGAAGATGGTGTTTATTTCTATGTCATTCAAGCCGTTACAAATGGCGGTAAAGAAATAAATAAACACGGTAAAATTCATCTGATCAGTAACGATTAATATAACTTATTAATTTTACACCATGCGTATATTTAAATCCAGAACGCCAAGATGGATTATTATTGTTGTTGACCTACTGATAAACCTGTTTGCATTACTATTTGCATATGTTATTCGTTTTGACTTAGACCACCAGTCAGTTTTAATTCAAGAAGAATGGGATAAATTCTCAAACTACATCTGGCTCTTTATTGCAGTAAAATTCCTTGTGTTTTATTCTTTCCAAATACATAAAGGACTCATTCGACACACCTCTACTCAAGATTTAAACAGAATATTTTTTGCCGTTTCTACCTGTTCTTTAATATATCTTTCATTTGGCGTTGTTCGATACTATTTTGTTGACGGTTATTATTTCATGCCAACGTCTGTTGTAATAGTAGAGTTTTTGGCCAGCTTCTCATTTACTGTTGGTAGTCGTTTTGTTATTAAACTGATATATTTGGAATCACTAAAAAGCAAAGAAGAATATGAAAACATAGTGATATACGGGGCTGGAGTATCTGGTTTAATTACAAAAAAAACCATTCAAAATGATACCATAAATAATCAAAAAGTTATTTGCTACATAGATGACAATTCAAAATTATGGGATACCCGAATTGAAGGAGTAAAAGTGTACGGGCCCAATGAATTAAATAATCTCTATAAAAAACACAATATTGATACCGTTATTATAGCGATTCAGAACCCGAAAGCGGAAAGAAGAAAAGCACTTTTAGACGAATGTATTGACTTAAAAATAAAAGTTCAAAAAGTCCCAAATCCTAAAAGCTGGATCAATGGGGAATTCAGCTCTAAACAATTTGTGAAAGCTAAGATTGAAGACTTGCTTGGACGAGAAGAAATAAAATTGAGTGAGGCTAAAATAAAAAACAGCATCAATGACAAAGTCATTCTAGTGACAGGAGCCGCTGGGAGTATTGGCAGCGGATTGGTAAAACAAATAGCCAACTTTAAACCACGGCTTGTCATTTTATTTGACCAAGCGGAATCGGCCTTGTATGATCTTCAATGGGATTTACACGAGGCATTTCCAGAATTAAATTATGAAATTGTCATTGGCGATGTAACCCATAAAATGAGAGTTGTTAATCTAATTAAGTCATTTAAACCTCAAATTATATTTCACGCTGCTGCATACAAGCATGTTCCTTTGATGGAATTAAACCCATCAGAAGCTGTTAAGACTAATGTGTTAGGCACCAAAATACTCGCGGATTTGAGCTCAGAATTCAATGTTGAAAAGTTCATATTTATATCAACTGATAAAGCTGTAAACCCCACAAATGTTATGGGAGCAACAAAGAGAGCTGCTGAAATTTATGTGCAACATAAAAACTCAATTAGCAGCACCCAATACATAACTACAAGGTTTGGAAATGTACTTGGCTCTAATGGTTCAGTTATTCCTTTATTTCAAAAACAAATCGAGAATGGTGGTCCTATAACGATCACTGACGAAAGAATCAATCGGTTTTTCATGTCCATTCCTGAAGCATGTCAACTTGTTCTTGAAGCGGGAACCATGGGTAAAGGAGGAGAAATTTACGTTTTTGATATGGGAGAGTCCGTGAAGATTATTGACCTTGCAAAAAAAATGATCACTCTAAGTGGCCTCACAATTAATAAAGATATTGAAATTAAAATTACGGGGCTCCGTCCAGGGGAAAAACTCTATGAGGAGTTACTTGCGAATGAGGAAAATACAATACCTACCCATCACGAAAAGATTCTAATTGCAAAAACAAGTGTGAAAAAGGATATGGGACATAAAATAGATGAGTTGATTGATGTAATTGATGGCCAAAAAAACAATCAACTTGTTCTTATTTTAAAGAATCTAATTCCAGAATATGTAAGTAAAAACTCAGAATTTGAAGAACTAGACAAATGAGCATTAAACCCGTTGAAATACAAATAAGGTTTTCTGATATTGATGTCATGGGACATGTCAATAATGCCACCTATTTAAGCTATTTTGAATATACGAGAATGTATTATTTCGAAAAACTACTTGGACTAAAGTGGGATTGGAATAAGCACGGAATACTTCTTGTTCGAAATGAAATAGAATACTTAAAACCCGTCTTTTTAAATGACAAGCCTATTATTGAAATGTACTTAGGTGAAATTGGTAACAAAAGTTTTACTTTTCATTATGAAGTACGTGTAAACAAACTTGTCTGCACCAAGGCACTTTCAAAGATTGTTTGCTACAACTCTGTTGAACATAAGACCATTTCCATTCCTGAAAGAATGAAACTTTCATTTGATCAATTATTAAAACATACCAATGAAGCCATATAAATTTATTTTTACTTTACTTACTCTTTTCGTTTTTACATTTCAAAACTTATCGCAAAACGCTCCCTGTTATAAAAGAAAAAAAATATGTAATTATCAGTATTTAACCAACTGCTATGAGAAAGTAGCATTTGACTCTGCATCAAATCGATATTACTCAAGACAAAGCCTTGGTACTTTATTTGATGGGACTTGTTCTACATGCCATAGAAATGGCGTCGTTGAGCAACAAATAACAATTGTTCAAGGACGACGCAATGGCTCTGATACATCATACTTTTCTTCCGGCTGTCCTTATTCCTCACAGACATTCGTAAATGGAGTTATTCATGGCACGAGCACAAGCTATTTCGACAGTACCAATAGAATAAAATCTAAAGTCAATCATTTTATGGGATCATTGTATGGACCTTTTGTAGTTTTCAATGAAAATGGAGATACTTTAAAGTATCAAGAATATGAAAACAATTTATTGAGTGGGTTGAAAAAGGAATATTACGAAAACTCTAAATTGAAAAAAATTGTCGGTTACAAAGCTGGAAGATTGAGCGGCAGTCAAATCAATTATGATGAAAAGGGAAATAAATTACTCGAATTGAATTATTTAGAAGGAATTAAACATGGCTCTTGGATCTATTATTTTAATGATCAAACAGTTGCAAGAGAAGAATTCTGGTCTAAAGGATTAAAAAATGGTAAATTCATTAGCTACAATAACAACGGAAAACCCCTTAGTGAAAAATATTTCAAAAAAGATGTCCCGTATGGTACGCACAAAGAATATTATAAAGACTCACGAGAAAAACATGTAAGAGTGTTTGCCAAGAAAGGTAAATTGATAGAAGAGTACAGCTTTGATGAATATGGTGTTAAAAATCAGATTTTAGAAAATCAAGGAAAAAGGAAATGTGGTTCAAAAAAGAAAAAGAAAGAAGAGGATGCAGGGGGAGCAACTATAGACTAAATAAAACCTACGATCATCCCTGCCCCCATTAGAAAAAGAAAGAACGCCACAATAAATCTTATATTTTTTACTTTTTTCTTAGTAAATAACTTTTTCCCAATGAATGATCCTAAAAAAGCAAAAACACAGGCCAAAATTATGGTTTCCCAATAGCTAAACAAGGTGCCGTCATTTGAGTTGAGATAAACCGGAATACGCACTATATCAATCAACAGAGACAAACAAACGGAAGTGGAAATAAACACATCTGTAGATAAATTAGATTTGGACAAAAAAGCTGCTCTTAAGGCCCCTTGATGCCCAGAAAGACCACCAAAAAAACCACTAAGTAATCCTCCCGTAAAAAACTGCCCCTTATGGAAAGAAATATTCTTACCCCAAGGAACCAAATCGAGTATAGCGAAGCCAATCATAAGTAAACCGATAACAAAAGATAAGGGTTTCACTCCACTCAAGTATTCAAAACCGCTTAGCTGATAGACAATTCCACCTGAACCTAAATAATCTTGAAGCAAAGCACCTACAAATGCAGCACAAGCAGCAGAAATCCCAAAAGAAAATAAAACACTTTGATCAATCATTTTCCGAATCAAAAAGAACTTCAATGCATTGTTTAACAAATGTACTACTGCTGTAGCAAGGACGGCAAGTTCAACCGGCATAAAGAGGCAAAACACAGGCAACAACATCGTACCCAGTCCAAAACCTGAAAAAAAGGTCAAAATAGAAGCCGCAAAAGAAATGAAACAGATCAAAATTGGGATATATAATTCTTCCATAAATAGTATTTTTACAAAAATAATTGGAATGATTGACTTAAGAAGTGATACCGTTACAAAACCTGAAGAAAATATGCTTGACTACATGTTTCAAGCTAAACTGGGAGATGATGTCTTCGAAGAGGACCCAACAGTAAATGAGCTTCAGGATTATGCCGCTTCATTATTCGGTAAGGAATCAGCCCTTTACTGTTCTTCTGGAACACAAACCAATCAAATTGCTATCAACCTCCATGTAAATCCTGGAGGAGAAGTGATTTGTCATAAGGATAGTCATGTTTTTAAGTATGAGGGAGGTGGAATTGCGAAAAATTCAGGGGCATCCACTAGAACTGTTAGTGGTGATCGAGGACGTATTAGCGTTAACGAAATAGAAAAATGGATCAATCCTGAAAATGATATACATTACCCCCTAACTCAGTTGATTTCTATTGAAGATACTGCCAATAGAGGCGGTGGAGCTGTATATGATTTTAATGAAATTGTTCGAATAAGGGCATTTTGTAATAAAATGAATTTACCGTTACACCTCGATGGTGCACGTGTATTTAATGCGCTCACAGAAAATCAAATAGACTATAAAACTTATGGAAAACAATTTGATTCTATTTCAATCTGTCTATCTAAAGGACTTGGAGCGCCAGTCGGATCCCTTCTACTTGGAAGTCAGGATTTTATACACAGAGCTAAAAGAGTAAGAAAAGTATTTGGCGGAGGTATGAGGCAAGCGGGTATCATTGCGGCTGGAGGATTATTTGCTTTAAAAAATAATATAAATAGATTGACAATTGATCATCAACATGCCAAACAACTTGAAAAAGCATTAAAAACCTCTTCGTTAATTAAGGATGTCATACCCGTTGAGACCAATATCGTTGTATTTGAGCTCAAGGATCACAAGCGAACAAATGAATATATTTCAGCTCTAGAAAACAAGGGGATTCTCGCTTTAACTTTTGGAAAGGGAATGATTCGTATGGTAACGCATTTAGATATAGACCAATCAGCTATTCACAAAACTTGTGAATGTATTGATTCAATAGTATAAGAATTACGCAACTTTTTTATTGATTTACGTTATAAATACTGAAGACTAAACTTTGAAAGTTATATTATTTATATCGATTTTTTTGAGCTGCCAACTTATGGTAATTGGTCAGATCAACCCATGTAATGAAGTGCCAAGTAAATTCATTAAGAAAATAAATAAATGTAAGCTTGAAAATGATCCTCAAAAAAAACTAGCCGGACTTGGTAAAATTTTGAGCAAATATCCTGAACAAGCTCAAGCTTATTTTGAAATTGGCAGTTTCTATGAAAAAACGGGAGTCCGCGCACTCAAGACCAACACTAGTCCTACCGAGGGCGAGCAAACCCTAAAAAAAGCCATTTACTTTTACCAGAAATCAATCCAAAAATGTCGAGGATTCGACTATAGAAGCTATTTCAACCTGGGGAACATTCTTTTATCATTAGATAAAGAGAAAGAAGCACTTACCTGTTTTAAAGAGGTCGTTTTATTTAAAGAAAAGTATCCCAAAAACCTCTCTGTGAATTATGAATATGATCTCAAAACCTCACAGAAAGTGATTTATGACCTAGAATTTGAACAAAATCTAATAAGTAATCCGGTTCCCTTCTCTCCTACTTTGGTAAACAGTGTAAGTAGTGAACTTAATGAATACTTCCCTATGCTTTCTCCTGATAATGACTTGTTGTTTTTTACGAGAAAAGTTGACCGCACACGCCTTGGCGATATCGCACAAAATGTTGTGGAGGAATTTACCGTCTCAAATAAATCCAATAGTTCTTATCATTTTTCTATTGGTGATCCGTTGATGCCTCCTTTTAATGATGGTACGTTTCATAATTATGGTTCAGCAACGCTTTCTGTCGACAATAAGGAAATGATCATATGTGCATGTAAAAAGGAAAGGGTATACAATCAGAGCTATTTGAATTGCGATTTATATTCTACCAAGTTTAAAAGAAGTGGTGCTGGAGGAAATGATTTTATATGGTCTCCCCTAGTCAATTTAGGAGAGAATATAAATACAAAAGACGGTTGGGAAGCCCAACCATCATTATCTTCAGATGGCAAAATGTTATTCTTTACTTCCATTCGAAAAGGATCAAGAGACAATGACATCTATATTTCATTAAGACAAGAAGATGGAAACTGGGGAAAAGCAAATCCCTTTAATGAAATTAATACTGCAGGAAAAGATAAAAGTCCATTCTTTCATCAAGATGGTGAAACACTCTATTTTGTTTCTTCATCAAGTCCTGAACGAAAAGGAATGGGTGGACTCGATATATTCTACATTAGAAAAACGGATACCGGATGGACTGAACCCAAAAACATAGGTTATCCTATTAATTCTCCTCAGGATGAGTTAGGTTTGTTTGTTTCAACGAGCGGTCGAATCGCTTATTACTCTTCATTTCAAAATGGAAATTGGGATATTTACTCATTTGAATTATATGAGGAAGCCAGACCTGAAGAAGTTATTATACTGAAAGGCACCGTGAAAAATGAGGATGGCAGCATTGCAAAAGATGCCAAAGTTCAAATCAACTATGATGGTGATGAGACTTTAAACGAAACGATAAACGTCAATGAAGATGATGGTTCCTATGCTACAGTGGTTAAAGTGAGACAAGCAGAAAACATCTCTGTAACTGTGGATAAAAAAGGAAGCTCATTCGCCATATCTCGAATCGAAACTAAAGACATTATAAACAAATTAGATAAACCCGCTATAATTGAAGAAATAAAAGTTCAACCCATAAAAGATGGAGAGAACTATGAGCTTGAGGATATCTTGTATAACACAGAGTCATTCGAACTCTCAAATGAATCAAGATTCACCTTAAGATGCTTTAAAGATTATTTAATGAATAATCCAACTTACACCATAAGAATTGAAGGACACACAGATGATATTGGAGATGCACAGGAAAACTTGACCTTATCTCAAAACAGAGCAGCTGAGGTTAAAAACTATTTAATAGAGCTTGGAATAAGCGCTTCTCGATTATCTTCAGTCGGTTATGGAGAAAGTCGGCCCAAAGTTCCAAATAGCAATTCAACCAATAGAATGAGAAACCGACGAACTGAATTTAAATTGAGTGTTCAATAGTTTTGGGGCATAAAAAAAGGGACCCGAAGATCCCTTAACAATATTTAGGTCGAAATTAATCGGTTGTAAATCTTCTTTTTTCTCTAATTCTTGCTGACTTACCAGTTCTTTCTCTGAAGTAGAAAATTCTTGCTCTTCTAACAGAACCACTTTTCATTACTTTCAAGCTTTCAATAAATGGAGAGCATACAGGAAAAATTCTTTCAACACCAACATTTCCAGACATTTTACGAACTGTAAACGTTTCTGTAGCCCCTGAACCTCTTCTTTGAATAACGACTCCTTGAAACTGCTGAATTCTTTCTTTGGCTCCCTCTTTAATTTTGTATGATACAGCAACTGTATCTCCTGCTGAAAATTTTGGTAACTCATTACCAATTGTAATTTCTTTCTGTAATTCGTCTATTCTATTCATTGCTCAAAAATTGGCTTCCCATGATTTCGGGGTGCAATATTACAAAAAAATTATCTTAAATAAGAATCTTAAAAACAAAAAAAACAATCTTTTTAAAGAAATCGAATTTTTATTTCCCTTGTGGTTTTAGATATAAACAAATTATTCAAGAAAATAGTTGAAAAGTATATGGCTTACTAAAAAAAACAAAGCGAAGTTCCTGTAAATTTACATATAAATAAAATCAATGGGGAAAGTAATAGCTATAGCGAATCAAAAAGGAGGCGTCGGAAAAACCACAACTACCATCAATCTCGGAGGATGTTTGGGCGTATTGGAATACAAAACATTGATTATTGACGCCGATCCGCAAGCTAATGCAACATCAGGGACAGGTTTTAACCCTAAAAACGTAAAAAACATTTATGACTGTTTAGTCAGGAATTACGACCCAAAGGATGTTATCATCAAAACAGAAAGTCCTAACCTTGACATTTTACCAGCTCATATTGATCTTGTTGGCGCCGAATTGGAAATGATTAATTTACCCAATCGAGAGTTCTTACTGAAACAGACCATTGAAAAAATAAAAGACGATTATGATTTTATACTCATCGACTGCTCCCCTTCTCTTGGTTTAATTACGGTTAATTCACTGGCTGCAGCGGATTCGGTTCTTATTCCAGTACAATGTGAGTATTTTGCACTTGAAGGACTCAGCAAACTATTGAACACTATAAAAATCATTCAAGGCCGATTAAATATTGAATTACAAATCGAAGGAATGCTGCTTACCATGTACGACACGAGGTTAAGATTGGCAAATCAGGTTGTAGATGAACTGAAAACACATTTTCAGGAACTTGTTTTCGATACAGTGATACATAGAAACACAACCTTAAGTGAAGCGTCAAGTCATGGTGCAACAATTATTATGCACGACGCTGCTTGTAAAGGATCTATTAATTATCTCAATTTTGCACGAGAGATTCTTCAAAAGAATAATCTCACTAAAATTGAAAATGACGATAAATTCATCGAAATAGATCATGAACTCTAACAGTCAAAAAAAACCGGCTTTAGGGCGAGGTTTGAGCACGCTGCTTCAAAATACCAATACCGATGTTACTTCTGTCAATAATTCTCCTGCAGGATCAATTTCAGAAATACCATTAAGTTCGATTGAGCCCAATCCATTTAATCCAAGAACCCATTTTGAAAAGGAAGGACTTTTTGACCTAAGAGAATCAATCCTAGCACATGGTATTATTCAGCCCTTGACTGTAAGGAAGATGGGCAATGATAAATATCAACTCATCTCTGGCGAGAGAAGATATAGAGCGTCTCAGCTCGCAGGCTTAGAAAAAGTTCCAGTCTACATCAGAATTGCCAATGACCAAAACATGCTTGAATTGGCTTTGGTCGAAAACATTCAAAGAGAAGATTTAAATGCCATTGAAATCGCTTTATCATATGAAAGGCTACTGAGCGAGTGCGAACTCACACAAGACCAATTAAGCGATAAAATATCAAAATCCAGGTCTAATATTGCCAATTACATCAGACTACTGAAACTTCCTGCGAAAATACAACTCGGACTTAAGAACAGACTCATATCAATGGGTCATGCAAGAGCTCTTCTTTCTTTAAATACCGAGGATGAGCAGATTGAAATGTATCAAGAAATAATCAACTCCGAACTTTCGGTTCGTGATATTGAAACGAGTATCAGAACCAAGAAAAATAGTGGCACACCTAACCGCAAAGCAATGGATTTTGACCGAAAGACTAAATCTGAAATTATTTCGTTTTATGATTCTGATGTTTCTATTTCCTCAAATCAAAATGGTGCTGGAAAGCTTAGCTTCAAGTTTGAATCAAAAGAAGATTTAGACAGATTGGTCAAATTGCTTTTAAATAAATGAGAACAGGTTTTCTTATTCTATACTTTACTTCCTTAACCCTACTTGTTTCGGGACAAGCTCTTGACTCTGACAGTATTCCTGAGCATCCCTACCGGAAGTCAATCCTTTTTTCAGCAATAGTTCCAGGTGGAGGGCAAATTCATAATAGCATACTTAAAAAAAAAGGATTTCGTCATGCGATCTGGAAGGTTCCATTAATTTATGGAGCACTTGGCGCATCAACTTATATGCTTATTCAAAATCAAAAAACGCAGAACGCTTTAAAAACTGAATATTTAAACCGAATAGATGGTAATATTGTTGACCCAGAATGGTCGGCTTACGATGACCAAAGTGTTTTGTATTTGTACCGCCAATATTTAGATCAAAGGGATTTATCAATTCTTGCAATAGGTGCGGTGTATTTACTTCAAATTATTGATGCTGGTGTCGAGTCTCATTTTATTCATTTCGATGTCAGCGATAATTTAAGTCTCGATCTTCAACCGGTGATGCTATCAGGCCAAATACCTGGAATTAACATAAATTTGACGTTTAGATGATTCTTAAATTGTACTTTTAGCCTGTGAAAATAGCGATTATTGGATATGGCAAAATGGGAAAAGAAATTGAGGCAATTGCTTTAGAGCGGGGCCATTCAATTTCAATTGCTTTTTCATCAAACCACCCATTTCAAACTCAAAGCGAAATAGATGCAGATGTCGCTATAGAATTTAGCGCTCCAAGTCTTGCTTTAAAACACATTAGCCTTTGTCTGGATAAAAACATTCCTGTAATTGTAGGCACAACAGGTTGGGCTGATCACTTATCCGATATAGAAGCGCAAGTATCAGATAAAAAAGGCAGTCTGTTGCATGCTTCTAATTTCAGTTTGGGCGTACATCTCTTTTGGCGAATGACCGAACAACTGTCTGAGCTCATGAATCAAAACAAAGCTTACAAGGCCTCTATCACAGAAACACATCACACTGAAAAGTTAGATAAACCAAGTGGGACAGCCATTACCACAGCAGATTTACTGATAAAAAATCAAAATAGTTACGAGAGTTGGAAGCTATCTGAAAATCAAATTTCTGAAGACTCAAAACTTCCTGTAATCTCAAAACGAATCCCAAATGTACCTGGAACCCATGAAGTAACCTACAAATCTAAAATCGATCAAATATCACTCATCCATGAGGCAAAAAACAGAAAAGGTTTTGCACTTGGAGCAGTGATTGCCGCCGAATGGCTTTTAGATAAAAAGGGAACCTTTACAATGTCCGATATTATTAACTTTACCTGATTATGAGTATTTTATATTTCTTTATTTTTCTATTGATTCATCCATATCTGGGTATGTGGTGGAAATCTTTTCCAAAAGCGGGAAGAGAAAGTTGGGAAGCATTGGTCCCTGGATACAATTATTTTGTAATCTTTAAAATCACATGTAAAAAACCATTCTGGTCTCTACTTCTTGTTTTTCCAGGTGTGCACTTGATTATGTGGGCCACCGCCAATTTGAGCTACATCAGAAGATTTGGATATTACTCATTTACGGACACTCTTCAGGGCATTTTCTTTCCCTATTATCTATTGTACAAATGCAGTGAAGAGTCAAGTGTTTATGGTGAAGAAACCAATTGGTCCAATTCCGCTCAAAGAGAAGATAGAAAATGGGGAGACCATGTTGCCTTGTTTTTAAGCCTGCCCGTTTTGGGTCATGCAGTAGCCATGGGGATTGATGCTGTAACTAGAGATAAGCCAGGAACAAGATCGAAAGTAAAGGAGTGGGGAGATTCTATTATTTTTGCCTTGGTAGCAGCCAGTATTATTCGAACCTATGTCTTTGAACCATTTCAAATCCCAACAGGATCAATGGAAAAAACACTTTTGGTAGGAGACTTTCTATTTGTAAATAAGCTAGCCTACGGACCAAAGGTACCAGTTACGCCACTAAGTTACCCTCTCGTCCACAACACGTTTCCCTGGGTGAACATGAAATCGTACACGACCTTGGAAATGGGAGAATACACCCGACTACCAGGGTTTGGTGATGTAGAGCGCTATGACGTCGTTGTGTTTAATTATCCTTCGGGAGACACAGCGATCTATGACCCTCGTATGCCAAATGGATTAATGGGACATGATTATCATGGTATTTTGAATGACGAGGCCTTATTCCAATATTACTCTTCAAGTCCTGAAGCGCGTGCCCTTCAAAACCTAGAACTTCAAAGAAAGACACTTTCTGATAGTCTTTATGTTTCGAGAAACAATATACTTCTTGAGTCATACATATCAAAACCTGGACCATGGAGAAAAAAAGCAAGACTAAAATTGTCTAGCGGGCAATTTCCGGGACCTGAAGGGAATGAGAATTTTCCTGAAGAAAATCATGGCGGTTTGATATACAGGCCTGTTGACAAAAGAGAAAACTACATAAAGCGTTGTGTGGGAATTCCCGGTGATGAATTGGAAATAAAAAATGCGGTTTTATATGTGAACGGAAAACCTGCCGAAGTTGCTTTAAATCAATGTCTCAAATACGAAGTTGAAAAATCAAAGGTCACTTTTCCAAGCGCAACAGAGATGTATGAAAAGTATGGCTTAGAAAACACTCCTGACATGACCAGAATGGATTTTAATGATTCGGACGCATCTAATCCTAGTATGTACGTTTTAACTTTAACAGGTACAGAGAAAAAGAAAATCGAAAAAGATTTTAAGATCAAGCTCAAAGTCATTACAGAACAGAGATACGAAGAAGTACACATGAGCGACTCCATTGCTTATATACCATCTGCTCAAGAATTAATTACAAACTCGAAAATATTCCCAAAAGATTTCTACGTAAACAACACAACTACTAATTTTCAAAAATTCACCGTTCCTAAAAAGGGAACCACTGTAGACTTTAGAAAGAAAAATATCGCATGGTATCGAAGAATTATAACAGCTTATGAAGGTCATAAACTTGAAGAGAAAAAAGACGGCATCTACATTGATGGTAAAAAAACCAATACCTATACCTTTGAAATGAATTATTACTGGCTCATGGGTGACAATAGATACAATTCTGCAGATTCCAGGATCTGGGGATTTGTACCCGAAGACCATGTTGTCGGGAGAGCTAGCTTAGTCTGGTTTTCAAAAAGTCCATACCTCGGGATTCGATGGGAACGTTTATTCAAATGGATAGAGTAATCAATATATTCCCTACTTCATATTTTCCTTCAATTGCGTATTTAAAAGCATACTTTTTACATGTGAATACCATCATTGAGGCATATGAGAGCTTTCCCAAACAAACCTTAAGAAACCGCTGCGAAATATTAACGAGCAATGGAGTTTTGCGCTTGAGTATTCCTGTAAAAAAAATAAACGGAAACAGAACTTTCACCAAAGATGTTGAGGTAGATTACAGTGTGAAATGGCAAAACGAGCATTGGAGAGCCATTCAATCTTCCTATGCATCTGCACCTTATTTTGATGATTACGGATATAGGATAAGAGAAATTATTTATAATAACCCTAAAGATTTACTTGAGTTCAATTTGAGTATACTCAAGTTTGTTATGGAAATATTAGACCTCGATTTTGATATAAATAATACCAAATCCTACGAAATAGAATGCAACATGGATTATAGAAATACAGATTTCATGAATCGCGACTCAATGAAGCCATATCAGCAGGTTTTTTCTTACGATAAAGATTTTACAAGCAATCTTTCATTTTTGGATATCCTTTTCAATGAAGGACCTTTTATGAGAAACTGGATATTACAGAAATGAGTTATTGTTCGTACTGTCGGAATCAACCAAAGGATAGTATTCATCATTGGTATCACGATGAAGTTTATGGAAAAATGTCTGAAGATGACAACGAACTCTTTGGAAGACTTGTTATGGAGATCAATCAAGCAGGTTTGTCTTGGAACACGGTTCTTCAGAAATACGAGGGGTTAAAATTGGCCTACTCTCAATTTAATTTACAGAAAGTCTCGATGTATAAGGAACAAGACATATCCGAATTGATGGGCAATAAAAACATCATCAGACATGAACTAAAAATTCGAAGTATTGTTTATAATGCACAGCAAATTTTGGAAATTCAAAAAGAATTCGGAACTTTTAAAAATTGGATTATGTTACAAAATCAAATTTCTATTGAAAATTGGGTCAAACTCTTTAAAAAGAACTTTAAATTTGTTGGCAAGGAAATTGTAAAAGAATTCCTATCCAGTAACGGAATATTAAAAGGTGCGCATGACAAAGAGTGCCCCGAATACTTGAAATAAATACAAAATGAAATATTTAAGCTCCATCACTACACTGTTTTTTTCTACTTGTTTATGCCTTTCGCTAAATTCACAAGTTAGCCTTAGTGCTGGTTTAGGCTCCATAAGTGGATTTACAACTGATCAATCTCACATTGGTTTACATGCGGGATTTGAGCTCCCAAGAAATAACGACGTTACTTTTTACGGAAGACTTGGTCATTATTTTTCTCGACCTGAGGATAATGGGTCAACCCGAACGGTCATTATTACAGACCTCAACAACACATCCCTCCCCTATCAATTACAAGTGAATACCCAGTCATCTTTTAACTACACAACCATTGAAGGAGGAACACGCTACTATCTGGGAAATGATTATGATAATGGTATTTCAGCTTATGGCGGAACGAATGGAATGCTCGTTTTTAATTCAGTAAAGCTCAATTATGATAAAACAGACATTACAGGCACGTATGAATGGGAAAATAACTATTCAGTACCTTCAAATGAGGAAAATGAAGGCATTATCATTGGAATAGCTGTTGGACTGCAAGGAGGAGTGAAATATTCTATTCCTGCATTAGGAACGGTTTATTTTGATGTGAGTGGACAATATTCAATTTTGGCTCAAGGAAGTAATACCGTTGCTAATAGTACCAATCAGTACTCTCAATTGTTTTTTGTGTTTACCCTTGGATTCAGAAAAGACCTCTACTAAATTTTAGTGTATTTTCTCAATGACTTTTTTGACCAAATCATCTGAAGAAGTATTGCCATCAACAATAAAATCAGCTTTACAAAAGAAAGAAGTTCTTTGCTTCATTAATGTTTTTGTTTTTTCAACAATCTGATTTGATGAGAGCTTCGTATATAAAGGTCTAGTATTCGTGATTTGACCCAATCTTTTTGTCAATACATCTATCGAAACGTCGAGATACACAACGGTGCCCATTTCCAACAATAACTCAATTTGATTATCATAGCATGGCGCGCCTCCTCCTAGGGCTATTACGCTTTTAGGAAAATCTACCAACTGACGAATAACCCCTGATTCGTATAAACGAAACTTAGTTTCACCCTCTAATCGAAATATTTCAGGAATGCTTAAGCTAGTTATTTTAACTATCTCCTCGTCTGTATCAATAAAAGGTAAGTTCAATGAAATTGACAGGGCCTCTCCAAGGGTAGTTTTACCTGCACCACTCATGCCAATTAAAATAATATGATCTCCTTTTTTATTCATTAAGATATAAGTCTCAAGTATTTATAAAAAAATAACAATTCTTCTAACAAATTTACCGTTTTAATGTTTGCATTAAAGAATATAACATTTATATTTGCACCCTCAAAACCGATCTCCTAGCTCAGTTGGTAGAGCAACGCCCTTTTAAGGCGTGGGTCCTGGGTTCGAGCCCCAGGGGGATCACCAAAAGGCATCTAAGAAATTAGGTGCCTTTTTTGTATTTATTAAGAACGAGATCTAGTAGAAGAATCACTTCCACTTGATACTGCATCCCATTGAGGGATGTTGGTCTGAAGAAACGGGCGCTCCCTTAAGCAGTGCATCAATTGCCGCTCTCAAATCAGCTCCTGTTATTGGAATGTCTTTACCGGGAGATGAGCCGTCCAGCCTACCCCGATAGACCAAGGCATTGTTACCATCGTACATATAAAATTCAGGTGTACATTCTGCTTTAAGGGTTTTGGCTATTTCTTGTGTTTCATCAAAGAGATATGGAAAATCAAGATTCAGTGACTCAAAGAGTTCTTTCATCGCCTCGGGCCCATCCTGTGGATATCGCTCTACGTCGTTGGAGCTGATGGCCACCATATTGATTTGAGTACTGTAGTCCTGTGACAAACGCTTTAGCTCCTCATGATAATGAATGACATAGGGACAGTGATTGCAGATAAGCATAACTAAAGACGCTTTGCCGTCATGAAGTGACGACGAGGAATAGATTTGACCGTCAAGTGCATTGAAGAGCTTAAAGTCAGGAATATTGCTTCCCAGATCGAGCATTGATGAATAAACTAAGGCCATATATGATTTATTTGTAGCTAAGTGAAAAGACCATTACAGAATTCCCACCACGACTGCTTTTTCCTTGAGAAGTAACTATTAATTCAGAGTCGTCTGCAGAAATCGCCATACCCACTGGATACGAATCCGCCGGAATCTGAGCGACCACTTTCATATCAGAAGTACGAACAGCTACAATTTTGGAAACATTGTTGGCGCAGGCAAATAAATATTTGCCATCAGAAGTCAGAACAATGGTTCGGGCTCCTGTTCCAACATACACATTTTCAAATTCACTGAAGGTTACTTTTTTCTCATCTGATTCGAGTCTGGCTTTGACAAGATCTTGCCATTTACAGCGCTGTACCTGACCAGGTCGATTGCAGCTGATATAGAGGTATTCATTCTTCACTACAAGGTGTCGAACATTAGACATCATACCGAAGACCGTACCCAAATAATCGTAGGTGTTTGCGTCAAAAATAGCAATTCCTCCACCACCCATTCTTCCAACCATAAGAAATTGACCATCAGGAGTATAAGTAGTTCCTCTTAAACAAAAACCACAACTCGCATCACGATTCACATGAGACGAACTAAAGTTAGTCGACATCTTGTAATCTACCACCGAATGTTTAACGTATTTAAAATCAAAAGGGTCTTCAGAATCAATGTCGATAATGGCCACTGTATTGTCTCCCCAATGCGTAACTGAAATACGCTTGTTATCTGGAGCACAGGCAATCATTTTTGGAAGAGGCCCCGTCGGCATTACTCTTACAATTACGTCTTTTTCAGTATCAATAATTGCTACTGCAGATGGGGATTGTGCTATTGGATCAAAACTTCGTCTGTAATACGTTACCCATAAATACTTTCCTCCATGTGAAAAGCAGCTTTCTACAGGTTTTCCAGAGAAATGATTCTTCTGACTCCTCTTTTGTTTGTAGGGATAGTCGTAAATGGTGGTTTCCCCGTCTTTAAACAAGCTGTCGTTACTCGCATCAAAGTGATGACCAATGGTTCCAATGCGTTTTTTGGTGGATGCATTATAAATCGATGTGGTATAACCCTCTAGTGATTGAACGTAAAACTTGGTGCCGTCCTTTGAGTATTTTACTGATTTCGGTGAATTAATGGTGGTGTCATAATTATCATGCTTTACAGAAGACTTCCAATTATATGCCTGATAGCGCTCTGACAATCGAAAGCTTACCTCTTTTGTGGTATCACTTTGACGCCCCATTTTAATCCGCGTTACCTGTCCATGAACAAGATTAAACTGAAGAAATAAGAATAGAAGAAAAAATGCTCTTTTCATTTAATTGGTTTTTAACGTTCGTATAAAATAACCACTACCTAGATGTGCTTTTCTTAATTGCACCATAGCCCTCTCAGGAGAATAGCTTAGTACATAATTCATGCCTGCTTTCACCTGGCTGCCTTTAATCCAGATATTTTCAAAACCCAAGGTATTAAAATTCCCCATGTAGGTTCTTTCCATGAGATAAATGTCTGACTCTTTTACTTTAGGCGCATCAAAATCACTTATAAATATCGAAGCATCAATTTCATTCATGTATCTTATGTCCTTAATGACTTCTCGATCATCAGAAATGCAAAAACCATTATATAAAAAACCTTGCTTATTTACCGAGTCCACATAACACCAGGCTGGAGTGCCATTTTCTGCGGCTTCCGCCCATCTTGATTTGGATTGGGCATGTAAAATCGGGTCTCCATTTGAAAACTTTGTCACCGTAACAAATTCATCATTGAATGACATTTCTCCAGAGAACAAAGCCATTGGAATATCAGCAACAAAAGCTTTGTTTTGATTTTTATTTGACTTATCAGTGGGATCTTCACCACAAGACGTTACAAATACAATACAAAAAAGGAAATAAAGAGGTCTCATATTACAAAGGTACATAATTGATTAATTCAATAATAAAACGCTTTAAAGTGCAGGTTATTTATGATCATATAAATGAGAGTCGAGCGCAAACCAATACGAATAACTTGAACAAAGATGAACCACAAATGAATAACAAAACACTCTAGATTTGTAAAAAAAGTAAATTATGAAAAAAACAATGAGAATTTTAACATTCCTATTTGCAATAGGATTTTTATTTAGCTGTGGAGACGCATCTGAAGACGCATCAAAATCATCAGCTACTGCCTCAAGTGAATGGGACAAATTAGCCAAAGAAGCTGGGCTAAGTAAAGCAGATGTTGCAAAAGCAATTGAAATTGGCACAAAAATGCAGGCATGCTGGGTCGCTGAATCAGCTCCTGGCGCATATGATTCGCATATGACAGATGACTGTGACCCTTTGATGGACGAATACAAAGAGTATTGTGTTCAAACTTTTGGATCAGACGATTATAATGACGAAGGTGATGCGGGAAAAAAAATACAAGGATTCAGAGAGATTATGTTTGCAACACGGGAAAAATAACATAAACATTTAATTGGTTTTTAACAAACTTGAAGTTGACATCAAGACAAAAAAAACAAGGCGGAACTGAAAAGCCGATGAGTAAGAAAAATAGAGAAAATAAAAAACGAATGAAAAAATTATTATTTACAATATCCCTTTCTGCATTATTACTTTCTTGTGGTGGGAGTGACGACTACTGCGGTTGTGCTAAAGAGGCTGCACAACTTTCAGTAGATGGTAAAACTGACGAGGCGAAAGCGAAAAAAGAAGAATGCTTCGATATGGTCAGAGGGAAATCTGATGAAGAAAGAGAGGCAATGACCAAAGATTGTCCCGGAGAGAGAGCAGCATTCAAAGCAATTGATTAATTGTTTGAGGATATAAATGTTACATCAAAGCCTCATGAAATCATGGGGCTTTTTTATTGATCTAACATAAATTCAGAAGTCTTATGAAAGACCAAATCCGGATAATCCTGCTCCGCCATCTGAAGGAGAAAAGGCGTTTCTGCTAAAAACACAAGATTGTCATCCTTATCGCGAGCAAGTAAATTATACTTGGCTTTCATGAATTTATCCAATTGCTCCCCGTTATCAGTGGTAATCCAACATGCTTTAAAATAATTCTTAGCTACAAAACGACACTTGGCTCCATATTCGTTGATTAATCTATAATTGATAACCTCAAACTGAAGCTGTCCAACAGTTCCTACAATTTTTCGATTTCCTGGCTGCTGAATAAAAAGCTGTGCCACACCTTCATCGATGAGCTGACGAATGCCTTTCTCAAGCTGCTTAGATTTCATAGGGTCCAGATTCTCTAACTCTTGGAATATTTCAGGAGAAAAGCTTGGGATTCCCTTAAACATCATTTTTTCACCCTCGGTTAAGGTATCACCAATCTTAAAATTACCAGTATCGTACAAACCGATAACATCCCCAGGAAATGCATATTCAATGACACTTTTGTCTTGAGCCATAAAAGATGTCGGATTGGGAAACTTCATTTTCTTCTCTAATCGGATGTGGCGATAAAATTTATTTCTTTCAAATCGTCCAGAAACTACGCGTAGAAACGCAATTCGGTCTCGGTGTTTCGGATCAAGATTGGCATGGATTTTAAATACAAAACCACTAAAATTTTCTTCATTTGGTGCGACATCTCTCAAATCTGTTGTACGACCTCTTGGTGAAGGAGATACCTCGCAAAAGGTATCTAAAAGCTCTTTTACACCAAAGTTGTTTACTGCAGAGCCAAAAAACACAGGCGCAATATCACCCGCAAGATAGTCATCACGACTAAACGCGTCATAGACGCCTTCAATCATTTCCAATTCCTCACGAAGCTCTTCTGCTGGCTCTTCTCCAATAATTTCATCCAATTCCTTATCCTGAATATCAGAAATCGCATGAATATCAGATTCAATTTTTGTTTTATTAGCAGAGAATAAATTAAGCCCTTTGTTGTAAATATTATAAACGCCTTGAAAATAGTCTCCCATACCTATGGGCCAAGTTAAAGGACGCACTTTTATTTTCAATGATTTTTCCAATTCGTCTAGAAGGTCAAAGGATTCTTTACCGTCCCGATCCATTTTATTGATGAAAATAATAACTGGAGTTTTACGCATTCTACAAACCTCCATGAGCTTTTCGGTTTGAGCCTCTACCCCATTAGCACAATCGATTACAAGGATCACACTATCCACTGCAGTAAGGGTACGAAAGGTGTCTTCAGCAAAGTCTTTATGCCCTGGGGTATCAAGAATATTTATTTGTTTATCCTTGTAACCAAAGGCCATTACAGAGGTTGCTACTGAAATCCCTCTCTGCTTCTCAATTTCCATGAAATCAGAAGTTGCCGTCTTCTTAATTTTGTTGTTTTTTACCGCTCCAGCAGTTTGAATGGCACCACCAAAAAGCAATAGTTTTTCTGTAAGGGTTGTTTTCCCTGCATCAGGATGGGAAATGATCCCAAAAGTCCTTCGTTTTTCTATGTCTTCTTGATACTTCATGGCACAAAAAAAGGCTTTTTATTCAAAAGCCTTTTCATATTATCTAATGGTTAATGTATTTCTTCTGCTGAAAAATGAAATTTACCCTCAATCTCAGCATTTTCATCTGAATCTGATCCATGAACAGCATTTCTGCCTTTGTTTTCCGCATATGCTTTTCGTATGGTTCCTTCTGCTGCCTCTGCTGGATCCGTAGCTCCAATAAGTGCTCTAAAATCAGCAACTGCATTTTCTTTTTCAAGGATTGCAGCTACAATTGGACCTGAAGTCATGTAGGAAACCAACTCTCCGTAAAATGGTCGTTCTGCATGAACAGCATAAAATTCTTGGGCTTGCTCTTTGGAAAGCCTTGTATACTTCATGGCTTTGATCTCAAACCCGGCTGAAGTAATCATGTCAATAATATTGCCAATATGCCCATTTTCAACAGCATCTGGTTTAATCATTGTAAATGTTCTATTTGTTGTCATCTATCTAATTTTGGGGGCAAAGATAGAAAATAGAAAGCATTGATTGAAATGGAACTAAAATTAAATTCAAAATGTATTATTTGAATTGAAATTTTTACTTTATTTGAACAACTTAAATGAATATGACACACCTCAACGCATACCTTGGCAAAATCGCATGGTTCTTATTTATTATACTCGTGTCCATTGTTTACGGCTTTCTGATTCAAATCAACCCAATTCCTCCATTGAATATTTTACTATGGGGTTCTTTTTGCTACTTAATTTATACAGTCTTTCTCGTTAACTTCACAAATGAAAAACGCTCGAGAAAGATCTTTATTTACATTGCCATGACGGTTTGTATCTATTTGATATATGTAGTAAAATCAGTATATTTTGTATCATATTTCAATGGAATATACCTCACAGGGTCAAATGACCTTATTCCTCTTGAGTTTGAAGAATCAATATTCCGCACTATAGTTAACCCATCAATCTTTTTACAAAAGCTAGAATTCTTGCTTGCGTGGGACACGCTATCAATTTCATTTGGAGGGAATAATACAATTGCCTTTGGCAGTGTTTTGACCAATATCTTTCGAATGATTGAAATTCTTGGAATACTCTTTACGTCATTGATTTTCAACGGTTTATTTAATTTCCGGAATGGAAATTCACAATAATTGTTTAAAACTAATAATTTGTTATTGAAAAGTTAACAGTTAAATAACTGCAAAATCGACTAAAAAGCATGAAATTTACGGTACACTATATTAACTATCATGAAACACTCTTCCTACCTCATCTTGACCTTTCTCTTACTGTTTACAGTCGTTTTCAACAACTTCAGTCAAATTACGACCGTTATTAATTTTGAAACTCAAGGCGATGGATACACAGCGTCTGCGACGGAAGGCTCTGGATGGATGGATGTTTTTAATCGCACAAATCACAATATGACCATAGTTACTAACGAGGATGGCTATTATTGGGCAATTGAAGATTTGTTAGCTCTAACAAACCCTTCAATCGATCTTGATCAGATTAATATCTCAGGAGCTACGTCATTTACCTTTCAAGTTGATTTACTTGCGCATCATCTTGATGATTGGGACGCATCTGATGAGCTTTTAATAACTTATTCTTTAGATGGAGGTTCATATCAAAATCTAATGTGGGTTCAATCCATGCCAGGAAATACAACTAATACACCCGCTGGATTAGACCTTGCATTCGATGGAGATGGAGATTGTGGAGCGACAACTACATTGCCTTCCAGGACGTCGGGTACAGAAAGTGAATCTGGCTGCACTGTTTCGTCATCTAACTTTGAGACTTTTTCTGCAAGTACCATTAACTTATTAAACAACAGCACGCTTGATATTAAATTTCAATTTAATGGGTTTCAATCCGGTGACGAAGGTATTTACATTGATAATATAAAAATTACGTCAATTGGCTCTTCAATAACAACCCCCTCTGCACCAACAATATCTAGCATAGAAGATGGAGAAGAAGAAGTAACCGTAAATTTTAGTGCTGGCAATGATGGAGGGTCTGCTATAACGGATTACGAATACTCTATAAATAATGGCGCATCCTTCACTTCAATGGGAACAACAAATAGCCCATACACAATTTCAGGTCTTACAAACGGTACAGACTACAATATCCAAATTCGCGCTGTGAATTCCGAAGGAGCAGGAGCTGTATCGAATACGGCTGTTGGTTCTCCCACCGCCAATGAACTAACTTTAACCGCATTTAATTCGGCGACAACAGAAAACTTTAACACACTAGCAGCTTCAGGAACTGCTACCGCTTTACCTTCTGGTATATTCCTCAGCGAACAAGACGACAACGCTAATTCAATTTATTCTACAGGGACCGGTAGTTCAGGAACAGGAGACACATATAGTTTTGGATTGAACGGTGATAATGACAGGGCTCTTGGTGGCGTTGCCAGTGGAAATCTACAAACCTCTTTTGGCGCCAAAATTAGAAATAAAACCGGTACTACGCTCAATTCAGTAGTAATATCCTACACAGGAGAATCATGGAAAGTTGGTTCAGCAAACAGAATAGACCAATTAGACTTTCA
>ENA-OWPI01000520-OWPI01000520.1-marine-metagenome-genome-assembly--contig:-NODE-520-length-53054-cov-6.673651_pt1 | contig 53054 bp, 55 predicted proteins | sample MGYA00238138_ERZ651775 | MGnify/ENA primary metagenome ERZ651775 (study PRJEB26906, sample SAMN06265043) | marine metagenome | isolation source: Helgoland LTER site | place: Germany:Helgoland, sampling...
CCCTTAATTGTATAACCTTCCTCATTTATTAACTTTTTAATATTTTTTAAAAAAGATATATCTTCTAAATTATAATAACGATGATTATTTTTTCTCTTAATTAATTTTAATCTATCAAATTTATTTTCCCAAAAACGTAAGACATGCGGAGGAACCTCTAACTCTTTAGCTACCTCGCCTATAGTTTTATATGCTTCTTTTGATTTATTCATGTTTAAAATACACCTAAAAAAAAATTTATTTTATATTTAATCTATTTTTTAATTTTTCTGATGCAGTAAATGTAATCACTGACCTAGCACTTATTAATGCATCTTTTCCTGTTTTTGGATTTCTACCCATTCTACTATTTTTATTTTTGACTTTAAAAGTTCCTAATGAAGATAACTTTAGTATTTTATCTTTTTTAATTGATAAAGACAGACTATCTAATATTAAAGCTACTAACTTTAAAGATTCAGATCTAGGAAGACCTATTTCTTTTTTGATAGAATTAGATAAGTACTCTCTCGTAATAGTTTTCGTCATAATAAAGCTCTACAATTTATTTAGATTTATATAGAAACATATATTTATAAATAAAAAAACTATTTTTTATCAACCACTGGTTTTAATTTATCTAATTCATTTTTAATTAATTCATTATAATTACCAACTGACATTTCGGTAGCTAAATCTACTGCATGAGCAAACCCTATAGAATCAGTTCCGCCATGACTTTTAACCACAATACCATTAAGACCTAATAAAACTGCTCCATTGTGTTTTCTAGGATCCATTTTTTTTCTAATTCCTAAAAATGATGACTTTCCTATTGCGTATGAGATTTTTCCTAAAATGCTTGAGCTAAATACTTGTTTTAAATATTCTGAACAAAGTTTAGCAGTACCCTCTGCCGTTTTTAACATTACATTTCCACTAAAACCATCGCAAACTACTACATCAAAGTTACCTGAAATAACTTTATCTCCTTCTACATAGCCTTTATAGAAGTCTGCAAAATGACTTTCTTTCATTACCCTAGAAGCTTCTTGAATTCTGCTATTTCCTTTATTATCTTCTTCTCCTACATTTAAAAATGCTACCCTAGGTTTTGGCCTGCCTAGTACATTCTGAGCAAAAACTATTCCCATAACTGAAAAATCAATTAAATTTTGACTACTACAATCTATATTTGCTCCTAAGTCTAAGGCAACTACTTCACCTGAAATTGTTGGCATTACTGCTGCTAAAGCAGGCCTGCTAATTCCTGATAATTTTCTTAAACCAAATATGGACATTGCTAATAAAGCCCCACTATTGCCAGCAGATACTACTGCATTGGCATCTCCTTTTGCAACAGAAGCTATAGCAAGACCCATACTTGTAGTTTTTGACCTTCTCAGAGATTTAGATGCTTTTTCGTCCGCTCTAACCCAGTCGTCAACATGAACAATTTTAGAGATCTCTTTCAATTGTTTTGTATTTTTTATTAAAGGTTCAATTTTCTTTTGATTACCAAATATAATATAATTTATATTAGGATTTCTAATAGAAGATATAGCTAATCCAGCAATTATTGATTTAGGAGCATTGTCACCTCCCATTGCGTCTATTGCTATAGTATATTTTAACATAATATGAATATTATATTAATTACTCTTGATCTGAAGATAGAACTTCTCTACCTGCATAATATCCACACGCAGGACAAATCTGATGAGAAAGTTTCATTTCTCCACAATTAGGACACTCAGATGAGTTAATCTTTTTTAAAGCATCATGAGACCTTCTTTGACCTCGCCTTGAATTCGAAATCTTACTCTTTGGAACTGCCATCTCATAATACCTTTCATAATATATATTTATATTCTTATAACTATTTATTAATATTATTCAATACTTCAAATGGATTTTTCTTATTTATCCTAGAATCATCATCATTATACATACTGTTTAGATTAATATCTACATTATTAATTTTAGGATAAGGATCTAAAAAGGTAGAAAATATTTGCATTCCTACTTCACCAAAATTAATTTTATTATTATATGTTGGCTCTATAAACTCATCATCTAATTGCGATAGATCTAGTTTTTCATAATTAACAAACTTCATATCAAACAATTTATTAATTTTAAATTGAACTGAATTTAAACTGATAACACATTTTTGTTCTCCAATAGCATTAACTGTATATTTAGCAAGACTTTCAATTTTATTAACTTTGCTATATTTTATAGTCATTTCAAAAAAATCTAATTTTATTAAGTCGAAACGTTTGCTTATCTCTATTTTATTTTCTTGGTCTATATTTATATATATATGACTATTGTCATTTATATATTCCGTAGATATTAATTCATTATATTGAATAATTTTTTTTTTCATTTTAACTTATCTTTTTAATTATCATATTTTTCTTAAAAAAAGCTTTTACTTGATCATCTTGAGTAGAGTTTAGCAAACATAGAAAGTTTTTAATATATTTTTCTATATATTTAACTTCATCTTTTCTAGGATTAACAGTTCCATAAATATTTTTTTTAAGAACTATTTTTAAATAATTATTACCTTCTTTAATTGCTTTATCATATGCATTTGCTCTTCCATAATATGCTGAAACCATAAATTTAATTTTTTTTCCAACTGAGAGGTCTCCGACTCCTATTTCTCTTAATGATCTATCAAAATCTGTAACCATATAATTTATTAATTTTTGAGAAAATAATTTTTCTTCATTACCAACTGAAATTAACCGTTTAATAAAAAAGTGGCAGTGAAGTATAATCAATTCAAATCTACCGTCTATTGAATCAGGAACACCTCCTTTGATATAAAGGTCCTCATTTCTAGCTAAAAATACGATATTATCATAAAAAATTTTTACTTCATTAGTATTTTTTATGTTTTTAAAAGGATTTAAAAAAAACTTAAGATACATAATTTTCCTTTATTTTTTATTTCTGTATTTCATATTTAGAAATATCATGATAAGTATAAAAAAATGAAACTTATATATAAAAAAATATTTTACAAGTTCTTAATTTGTTCTTTGCTCTTAATATCTTTTAATAGCTGCTCTGGAAGAATTAGCAATCATGGTGTATTAAATATTGAAAATAAAATTAATACAATAATTGAAAGAAAATTTGAAAAAGCAGAAGTAGAGGCTCTTTTAGGTCCTCCTTCCACTGTTTCCTCATTTGAATTTAATAAGTGGTATTATATAAATAACAAAATAAAACATTTTGCTTTTTTTAAACCTGAAATCATTAAACATAATGTCTATGAACTGATTTTTAACTCTGAAAATCAAATTATAGAAATCAATTTATATGATGAAAATGATTTAAATGAAATTACATATAATGACGACTATACTGATACCAAAGGTAATAAAAAATCATTATTACAAAATATATTTAAGGGTATAGGTGGAAGTAATTTAAAATAATATAAAAGCTATTAGTTAATCGAAATATATTTTTGTAGATTTAATATAAATTTATTAAAATATAGCTGTAAATTAATCATAACTGTTAATAAGAAAGAATAGCTTTTTATATATTATAAAATGATTATTATTAGAATTATAATACTTAATATTTAATTATTTTTAATACATTTCTTTTGAAATTTAAATAAAACAGAGGAGCTATTAAGCTCCTCTGTTTATATATTGCTATATTAGTGCGCTAATACTGCTAAAAGCATTAAAGCTACTATATTAGTAATTTTAATCATAGGATTGACTGCAGGACCTGCAGTATCTTTATACGGATCTCCTACAGTATCACCAGTTACTGCTGCTTTATGAGCTTCAGAACCTTTTCCTCCATGGTTTCCATCTTCAATATACTTCTTTGCATTATCCCATGCACCACCACCAGCAGTCATAGATAAAGCAACGAATAAACCGGTAACAATTACTCCTAATAGCATTGCACCTAATGCAGAGAATGCTGCGGATTTATCACCACCTGTTATATAAAATATAATAAAATAGAAAACTATCGGAGCTAAAACTGGTAATAAAGAAGGAATAATCATTTCTTTAATAGCAGCTTTAGTAAGTAGATCAACAGCTCTCTCATAATCTGGCTTACCCTTACCTGTCATTATACCTTTAATTTCTTTAAACTGCCTTCTTACTTCTACAACAACTGATCCGGCAGCTCTTCCTACTGCAGTCATAGACATTGCACCAAATAAATAGGGTAGCAAACCTCCTAATAATAAACCAACAATTATATATGGATTCTTAAGAGAGAAATCTAGTGTAACACCGGAGAAATAAGGAAATAGATCAGGGTTAGCACTAAAGTATTCTAAATCAGAAGTATACGCTGCAAATAATACTAATGCCCCTAAACCTGCTGATCCAATTGCGTAACCTTTTGTTACAGCTTTTGTAGTATTTCCAACAGCATCTAGTGCATCTGTAGTTTTTCTTACAGACTCATCTAAATTAGCCATTTCTGCAATTCCACCTGCGTTATCAGTAACTGGCCCATAAGCATCTAATGCAACAACCATACCTGCTAATGCAAGCATACTTGATACAGCAATAGCAATACCAAATAGACCCGCTAACATATTTGCAATTATAATAGCTGCACATATTAGTATGGCTGGAATAGCTGTAGCTTCCATTGATATAGCTAAGCCTTGAATTACATTAGTGCCATGTCCGGTTTCTGAAGCAGCGGCAATAGATTTAACTGGTCTATAATTAGTTCCTGTATAATACTCAGTTACCCATATTAGGAGACCTGTAAGAACTATACCAACAATTCCACAATATAATAGCTCCATACCTGTAAAAGAGATCTCATTTACTGTAAATATAGAACCAAAACCAATTACATAGTCAATTGCATAATATATGCCTACAAGAGATAAAGCAGCCGATACTATAAAGCCTTTATATAAGGCTCCCATAATCGAACCACTTTTTCCTAGCTTTACAAAATATGTTCCTATAACAGATGCCAATATACATACACCACCTATAGCTAAAGGAATCATCATCATTTTTTCCATCGCTGATCCTACAAAAAATATAGATGCTAATACCATTGTGGCAACCACTGTTACTGCGTACGTTTCAAATAAGTCAGCAGCCATTCCAGCACAATCACCCACATTATCACCAACATTATCCGCAATAACAGCAGGATTACGAGGGTCATCTTCAGGGATACCTGCTTCAACTTTGCCAACCAAATCAGCACCAACATCAGCTCCTTTGGTAAAAATACCCCCTCCTAATCTAGCAAAAATTGATATTAAAGAAGCACCAAAACCTAGAGCAACTAGAGGATCAATTAATTCTCTACCAGTTGCACCATTAAGTAATAATAAATAATATGTTCCTGTAACTGCAAGTAAAGCTAGACCTGCTACAAGCATTCCGGTTACTGCACCAGACCTAAAAGCAACACTTAGTCCTTGTGCTAATCCTTTACTTGCTGCTTGAGCTGTTCTTACATTCGCTTTAACCGAAACAACCATCCCAATATAACCAGCTGCACCAGATAATATTGCACCTGCTGCAAAAGCTAAAGCTACTTTAATACCTAATAAAAAAGCTAACAATGCAAATATTACAATACCTACTATAAAAATAGTTCGATATTGACGATTTAAATAAGCATATGCGCCTGCTTGAATAGCACCTGAAATTTCTTGCATTTTTTCAGAGCCTGCATCTGAACTTATTACTGATTTGGCAGTAATTAAGCCATAAACTAAGGCTATTGCTCCACAAGCAATAGCAAAATATAAAACTTCAATCATAATAATTAATCCCATTATTTTTGTAAAATTCAATAATTTATAAAATTGTCGCTAACATGCCAGAGGTAAGCATATAGTGCAACATTCTATTAAAAAAATATATTATTTAAAAATGTTTATATCCCATAGGTTTTTCTGAAGTATCTAGTAACTTATTATTAATTGAAAATAATCTTAACCCTTCACTATCTATAATTTTACCAATTATTGTTGAGTTATTATCAATCTTATTTATATCTTTAGGGTCAATTGTATATAGCAATTCATAATCATCTCCTCCCGAAATTAAAGAGATATGATCAAAAATATTTGAAGCAATATAATTTTGAGCTCCTTTAGAAAAAGGAATATCTCTAATATATACTTCTGCTCCTACATTACTATTTTTACAAATATGACTTAAATCAGCCAACAAACCATCAGAAATATCAATTATTGATGTAGCATAGTTAACAATTTTTTTTCCAATATCTATTCTTGGATTAGGTATTAAAAACTTATTAATTAAAGACTTATCTTCATCAAAATTATATTGCATACTATTCTTTTGAAGTAATTTTAGACCTATAAATGAATCGCCTATCTCTCCTGACACTGCAATCAAGTCTCCTTTTTTTGCTCCATTCCTTCCCGACTTTATCCCCCCATTATCTCCTAATACTGTAATAGTAAATATTAGTGGACCAGAGTATGATGTAGTATCTCCTCCAGCTAGAAAAATATCATACTCTATTAAGGCTTTTCTGAAACCATCAGCAATTTTATCTAAATCCTTATTTTTAAAACTACTAGGAACATTAATAGATGAAAAAATACTTAAAGGTGTGGCACCAAAAGTAGCTAAATCTGAAAGAGCTCTCAATACAGATCTTCTCGCTTGAATATCAATATCTGTTCCAAGAGGAATATGAACACCCTCAATAGAGGAATCTACACTGATCACAGCATTATTAATATTTGTAAATAATGCACAGTCATCGGATAGTTCTCGTGCTTCTTTTTTGCCAAAAGAAAGGGGGCGAAGTTTATTTTTTATAAAACTAAACTCATTTTCCATATAATTAGCACCTTAAAAATTGAACAAAAACTATTTTTTATCTCTATATTTAAGTGAAACTTTGTCTAAAACTCCATTAACAAAATTAACTTCAGATTTATTAAAAAAACTTGAAGCAATATTAGTATATTCATTTATTACTACTTTAGAGGGTATGCTTGAGTGATTCTTAAATTCTATATAAGCACATCTTAATATATTAGTAATTGTTGGATCCATTCTTTCCATAGACCAATTACTTTCTAGGAAGCTTGATAAAGAAACATCTATAACATCTTTATTACTAAAAACACTATTGACTAATGTAAGAAACCAATTTTTATCTATTTTTAAATCTTTAAACTCTTCCATATTATTATTTATATTTTCAATAGTTTGGTAAATTTCAGATATATCCATATCATTTATAGTGTCTAATTCTTCTAATTTCATTTTTTTATTAAAATCAAACTGAAAAAGTGTTTGTACAGCTGCTAATCTTGATAATGATTTATTAGAATTTATATTCATTTATCTTTGCCTTTGAGGACTTCCATCATTCTTATGCATGCTAAAGCTGCAGCTTTACCTTTATTTAAACCGTTAGGATTAGATCTAACCAAAGCTTGTTCTTTACTCTCACAAGTTAAAATACCATAGCCAATAGGCAAACCTTCTAATGATAATTGCATAAGTGCCCTTGAAGACTCAGTACATACATAATCATAGTGAGAGGTTTCTCCGCGAATGACACAGCCCAGGGCTATGTAGCCAAAATACTTATTAATTTTTGATTTATATGCTATTGCGGCAGGAACCTCAAATGCACCTGGTACCTCTATAGTATCATAACCAAACCCATAAGATTTTACTGTTTCTATACATTCTTTTTCTAGAGACGCTGAAATATCAGAGTAAAATCTAGATGTAACAATTAAAATTTTTTTACTTTTCATACCCATTAAGATTTTAAGTTTCTTTGAGTTATTACTTTAATATCAAAACCTTCGAGGCCTACTAATTCTCTTTTAGATTTACTTAGTAAAACCATTTCTTTTACACCTTGATCTCTAATTATTTGAGCTCCTATACCATTTTCTCTAATTTTATCCTCTTCATTCCAAGCGTCATTTCCATCTATATATTTAGATAACGCATGAGATGAATCGTCATAATTTATTACAACTATTAATCCTGAGCCCTTTTTATTTATTTCTGACATAGATTCATCAAGAGATATAAAATTTTTATTTCCTTTATCTCCTATTACACCATCAAAAGCATCATTAACAAAATTAGAAACATGTACTCTAACTAAAACAGGAGAACTTTCACTTAATTTTCCTTTTACTAATGCTAAATGTTCTGGACCACTTGCATTCACAGTATTTTCATAAGAGTAAATATTCCATTCTCCATATTTTTTTGTATTTAACACATTATTATTTTTTCTTTTAATAATTGGGTCATTATTAACTCTATAACGTATCAAATCAGATATAGAACCAATTTTTAAATTATGTTTCTTACAGAAAGGTATTAAATCTTTTAATCTTGCCATCGTTCCATCATCTTTCATGATTTCACAAATTACAGCAGTAGAATTCAAACCTGCTATTCGAGAAATATCTACTGCAGCTTCTGTATGGCCTGCTCTAACTAAAACACCTCCATCACGTGCCATTAAAGGAAAAACATGTCCTGGAGTGCTAATATCTGAAGGTCCTGAGCTTTTATCTATAGCTACTTGTATAGTTTTAGCCCTATCTGCTGCAGAAATACCAGTAGTAACGTCCTTTGTTGATTCTATAGAAACTGTAAAAGCCGTATCAAGTTTACTTGTATTTCTTTTCTTCATAGGAGTTAATTCTAATTCTTCTATCCTATTTTTTGTCATAGATAGACAAATAAGACCACGACCATATGTAGCCATAAAATTAATTGCATCAGGTGTTGCCATTTGTGCTGGAATAATTAGGTCCCCCTCATTCTCTCTATCTTCATTATCAACAAGAACATACATCCTTCCGTTTCTCGCTTCATCAACTATTTCTTCAATAGAAGATAAAAAATTATTTAATTTATTTATTTCACTCAAATTATTTCTCTTTTATATAATATTTTGTAGCATTTACAGCATAACGTGCAATAGTATCAACTTCTATATTTACTAAATCTTTTTCATTCAAATTTCCTAAAGTAGTGTTTTTGAAAGTATGAGATATTACATTTACACTAAATGAGCTTTTATTAACTTCATTTATAGTTAATGACACACCATCTATTGATATTGATCCTTTTTTTGCAATATAAGGCCTTACATCTTTAGGAGACTTGAAATCTAATCTTACAGAACCTTTAATATTTTTCTTGCTTTTTAATACTGTAACAGCATCTACATGTCCACTTACAAGATGTCCCCCAATTTGCTCTCCTAGTAATAATGACTTTTCAATATTTATTTTAGTTCCTTTAGTCCAAAATTTAGCTGCTGTTACAGAAAGAGTTTCTTTAGACAACTCGACATTAAAAATATCATTTTGAATACTTAATACAGTAAGGCATACTCCTCCACAACAAATAGAATCTCCTATATTAATTTTATTTAGTTTTAGTGATGTTTTTATACTTAAGTTAAGATCCCCATTACTAGAATTTAAACTAGTAATTTGACCTATATCTCTAATAATACCAGTAAACATAATATACTCCAAATTAACATAATATTATATGCTAACTAACTAGACTCCATTCTTCTAATATATCATCATCTAAAACTCTAATTTTAATTAAGCCATAACGTTTAGCTAATTCTAGATTATCAATATTATATGAAGCAATTCCAGAAAGACCATCTCCTCCTATAAAAATACCACTTCTATATAAAAAAACTTTATCGATCAAATTATTTGCAATTAATGATGCAGAAATTTCACTTCCCCCTTCCACTAATACCTTATTAAAACCTTTTTCTGATAAACTATTTAAACCTTTTATAAGGTTAAGCTTATTTTTTACTTTTTCTAATTCAATCAGTTCAACACCCATATCTACTAATATTTTCTTCTTTGGAGAATTAATATTTTTTTCAGTCCAGATTATAGTAGGAATCTTATTAAGGTTTTTTAGAACTTTTGACTCAAGCGGTATAGATAGAGAACTGTCAACTATTACTCTAACAGGCGAATATTTTTCTAAACCTTTAATTCTACAATTTAATTTTGGGTCATCCTTTAATACAGTATTTATACCTACTAATATAACATCATGATTTGCCCTTAAACTATGACCATGCATTCTAGATAATTCTCCAGTTATCCATTTACTTTTTCCAGTAACTGTTGCTATCTTTCCATCTAAGCTACTAGCTATTTTTAAACTTACTAAAGGGCGATTATATTTTAATCTATAAATAAAACCTGCATTTATATCTAAAGCTATTTCTTTTAATAACCCTAAAGAAACTTTTATTCCTGCTTTTTTAAATAATTTTACGCCTTTACCATTAGTTCTTATATCTGGATCTAAAGTAGCTATAATTACATGTTTTATTCCTGCATTAACTAATAATTCTGCACAAGAAGGCGACGTGTCCGAGTGAGCACATGGCTCTAATGTTACTATAGCAGTCCCACCTTTAGCACTAGCAGTTAGAGATTTTAATGCATTCATTTCTGCGTGCGGCCTACCTTTATCAGATGTTCTTCCCATACCAATTAGATTGTTTGATCTATCAAGTATTAAACATCCAACACTAGGATTTGGAGAACAACGACCAAGGCCTCTTTTTGCAAGAGATAATGCACTTCTCATAGCTACTTCTATTTGCATATCTCTTTATTCCTTTATGATTATTTTTTTGGAATATCTTCGCTCAGTCCTCCGATAAATTTCTCAAAATCCCTAGCTTCTCTAAAGTTTCTATAAACACTTGCAAACCTAACGTAGGCCACTTGATCAATTTCGGAAAGAGTATCCATTACTAATTCACCTATGTCACTACTTTGTATTTCGCTATCTCCAGAAGATTCGAGCCTTCTAACCAAGCCTGTAATCATTTTTTCAATTCTTTCATCCTCTAATGGCCTTTTTCGAAAAGCAATCATAATCGAACGAGCTAACTTGTCTCTATCAAATTCTACTTTTTTTCCGTCCCTCTTTTTAACCATAAGGTCTCTTAGCTGAACTCTTTCAAAAGTTGTGAAACGAGCAGCACATTGAGGACAGGACCTTCTCCTTCTTATTACAGAACTATCTTCTGTAGGACGAGAATCTTTTACTTGAGTATCTTCATAATTACAATAAGGACATCTCATAAATTTTTCCTTTACTATTTTAATACATATTACTTATATCTTATAGAAGAATAAAGAGGAAAATCTTTACATATGCTAATTACATCTTTTTTTACTTCAGCTTCAATAGTACTTATATTGTCTTTATCATGGGAAAGACCCTTTAATATTTTACCAATTAACTGACCAATTTTTAACATTTCTTTTTCTTTGAAGCCTCTAGAAGTAACAGCAGGTGTACCTATTCTTAATCCAGAGGTGATAAAAGGCTTTTCTTCATCAAAAGGTACAGCATTTTTATTACAAGTTATCCCTGCTCTATCTAAACTTTCTTCTGATATCTTTCCAGTTAGTTTAATAGGGCGCAAATCGCATAAAATTACATGACTATCTGTTCCTCCCGAAACAATATTAACTCCTTGTTTTTCTAATTCTGATGATAAAGTTTTTGCATTTAAAATAATTTGTTTAATATATTTTTTAAAATCAGGTTTTAATGCCTCTCCAAATGCAGCAGCTTTAGCTGCTATAACATGCATTAATGGTCCGCCTTGAATACCTGGAAATATGGCTTTATCAAATAGTTTTCCTAGACCCTCATCATTAGATAATATCATTCCACCTCGAGGACCTCTTAATGTTTTATGAGTTGTTGTTGTTGCAACATGTGCATATTGTAAGGGGTTAGGATATTCACCAGCAGCAATTAAACCAGAATAATGAGCGATATCTGCTAAAAAATAAGCACCTACTTTATCAGCAATACTTCTGATTTTCTTAAAATCTATATGCCTAGAATAAGCTGAAGCACCTGCAATTATTAACTTAGGATTATGCTGTACTGCTAAAGATTCTAATTCATCATAATCTATAAGACCATTATCTTTATTAACTCCATATTGAACAGAATTAAACCATTTCCCCGACTGATTTGGTTTTGCTCCATGAGTTAAATGGCCTCCAGATGCAAGCGACATACCTAAAATAGTATCACCAGGGTTTAATAGGGCCATAAATACTGCTTGATTAGCCTGCGAACCTGAATTTGGTTGAACATTTGCCCATTTAGAAGAAAATAGTTTACATGCCCTTTCTATAGCAAGCTCCTCCGCCTTATCAACAAATTCACATCCTCCATAATACCTTTTTCCTGGATAACCTTCTGCATATTTATTTGTTAATACTGAGCCTTGTATGTCCAAAACTGTCTGACTAACAAAATTTTCAGAAGCTATCAATTCTATAGAGTTTTGCTGTCTATTTAACTCATTTTGCATTGCATTTAATAATTCTTCATCCTGGCAATCTTTAATATCAGTATCATTATTATTTAATTCTGATGAAGTATTAACTATATTCATAAATATTCCTTTCTAATGCACTAATTAAGTTTATCTACGCGTCTTTTATGTCGTCCACCCTCAAAACCTTCTTTGATAAATGTGTCTAATATATTTAAAGCATCATCTATATTAATAAACCTGCCACCAAAAACTATAGCATTGGCATCATTATGTTTTCTTGCTAATTTTGCTATTTCTATATTATGACATAATGCTGCTCTTACACCTGGCACTCTATTTAGAGCAATATTGATTCCTATTCCACTTCCACAAACAGCAATTCCTATAAAACTTTTATTACCTACTATAAAATCTCCTAAAGCTTTACCGTAATCAGGATAATCAACCGAATCAGTATTAAAAGGTCCTAAATCTTTAATCGTATAGTTATGTTTTTCCAAATAACTTTTTATTTGCTGTTTTAAATCATAGCCAGCATGATCAGATGCTATTACAAATGAATTATATCTATCGGACAATAAAAGGATCCTTCTATACAATGTTCAAAATATAAACCAAAATTATTTATAATATATAACCTAAAAATAATAATTTAGTAGCTAATTAACGTCAGTTTTTTTTATATTTCCATTAGATAAATTCTTCATGTATTCATTTATCTCTTTTTTTACAACCCCTGCTAAAAAATATACCCCTACTAAGTTAGCAACAGACATTAAAAATATCATAGAGTCTGATATGTCTAAAACAGAACCTAAACTAACAGAAGACCCAATTATTACGAAAATACAAAATATAAATTTAAAAATATTTTCTGATAAAACAGAATTACCAAATAAATAACACCATGATTTTAAACCATAATAGGACCAAGCTATCATAGTAGAAAAAGCAAATAAAATTGCAGCAAGTGCAAGAATATATGGAAACCATGGAATAGTTTTAGCAAATGCGGCAGATGTTAATGCTATTCCAGCTAAATCTCCTCTCTCAGCATACACACCTGTCAGAACAATAACTAATGCAGTTATTGTACAAATAATAATTGTATCTATAAAAGGCTCAAGTAAAGATACTAAACCTTCAGTTACTGGAATATCTGTTTTGACAGCAGCATGAGCAATCGGTGCAGAACCTAATCCTGCTTCATTTGAAAAAGCAGCTCTTTGAAACCCAATAATTAATGCTCCTAAGGCTCCTCCAGCTGCTGCTGTTGGAGAAAATGCTTGAGAAATTATACTTAATATTGCTTCTGGAACTCCTCCAATATTTAATAAAATAATAATCAGGCCTGCAATTAAATATATTAGAGCCATCAAAGGAACTAAAGTTGATGTCACTTTAGCTATAGACTTTATACCGCCAATGATTACAACACCAAGTATTATAGCTATAATTAAACCAAATAACCACCCTTTATCAGCAAAGAAAGATGTTTGTCCTCCGGTTACAGAAACAAATTGCTGAAAAGATTGATTAGCTTGGAACATATTTCCACCTCCAAGTGCTCCACCTATGCAGCAAATTGAGAAGAATACAGCTAGAATTTTACCGAGAGTAGCTTTTCCTTTTTCAGCTAAACCTTTAGATAAATAATGCATAGGGCCGCCAGAAACAGTACCATCTGAATTTATAACTCTATATTTAACACCAAGTGTACATTCACAAAACTTAAGTGACATACCAAGAAAACCTGCAAGTATCATCCAAAAAGTTGCTCCTGGTCCACCTACGGAAATTGCAACAGCTACACCTGCTATATTACCTAATCCAACAGTACCTGACAAGGCAGTCGATAGTGCCTGAAAGTGAGAAACTTCTCCTTTAGATTCAGGCTTATCATACCGTCCACGTACTAAATCTAATGCATGAGAAAACATTCGCAGGTTAATAAAATTAAAATAAAATGTACAAAATATTGATCCAGCTATTAACCATAATACAATTATCTTTATATCTGCTCCTGCAATGCTAAAAGAATAAAATACAGTACCAGCAATTTTATTAGATATAGGGGATAACCAAGCATTTATAAAAGAATCGAAACCATCACTAGCAAAAGAAGATTTAGAGGAAAGACACAGACTCAACAATAGTAAAATTTTATAAAATATTCTCATTATAGTTACCTCCTAAATTAATATACTTAAAACATATGCAATTATTATTACTTAAGTAAAGTTATAATATTAACTAACTGAAGATATATTTAATTCTCTCCATACTTTTTTTAAAGAATCTACCAAGTAATCTATCATTTTTTCATCATGAAGTGGGCTTGGAGTAATTCTAAGTCTTTCCTTTCCTTTAGGAACTGTTGGATAGTTTATAGGCTGCACATATATAGAAAAATCTGAAAGAAGAATATCAGATGCTTTTTTGCAAAGTACCGGGTCTCCTACTAAAATTGGAACTATATGACTATCTGATGGCATAACAATAATACCTGTTTGTCTTAATTTTTCTTTAAGACTTTTTGCTCTTTCTTGATGAATTTCTCTTTCTATACTAGATTCTTTTAAATGTTTTACTGATGCTAATGCGCCTGCAGCTATTGCAGGAGGCAAGGAAGTAGTAAAAATAAAGCTTGAGGCAAAAGACCTAATAACATCTATAATATTTTTATTTGATGCTATATAGCCACCCATTGTTCCGAATGCTTTTGCAAGAGTTCCTTCAATAATATCTAACTCATCCATTAAACCTTCACGCTCAGCAATTCCTCCTCCACGAGAACCATACATTCCTACTGCATGCACTTCATCTAAATAAGTAAGAGCATTATTTGCTTTAGCAACTTCACAGAGTTCTTTTATTGGAGCTATATCTCCATCCATAGAATAAACAGATTCAAAAGCTACTAGTTTTGGACGTTCAGGATTAATAGTTTTTAGGATCTTATCTAAATGATCTGGATCATTATGTTTAAATATAATTCTTTCAGCTTTACTATTTCTTATACCTTGTATCATCGATGCATGGTTGAGCTCATCTGACAACACAACACAATTTGGTAAAATAGAAGCTATAGTGCTAAGGGATGCTTCATTAGAAATATATCCCGAGGTAAATAAAAGTGCGCCCTCTTTATTATGAAGGTCTGCTAATTCTTTCTCTAATAAAACATGATAATGTGATGTTCCAGAAATATTTCTAGTTCCTCCTGACCCTGCACCTGATGAGTCAATAGCCTCATGCATTGCAGATAAAACTTTTTTGTTTTGCCCCATTCCAAGATAATCATTAGAACACCATACTGAGACTTCTTTTTCATTAGAATCAGAATAATGTATGGCATTAGGAAAACTTCCTAATGTTCTTTTTATATCATTAAAAACTCTATATCTTCCTTCATTCTTAAGAGAGTCTAGAGCGCCAGTAAAATATTTATTATAATCCATAATGTAAATAAACCTCAATTATGTATATATATAATTAAATCCTATAAAAAAGAAAGTTATTTACAATGATTTTATATGAACTTGATGCAATCAATGAGCAATATTTTAGCCCTTATACATGGCGCATATTAATGTCATTAAATCATAAAGATTTATATAAAGATATAAAACGAATACCTATAAAGTTTTCAGAAAAATCAGAGATAACTAATAAAGGGTTTAATACAGTTCCTGTTTTAAATGATAAAGGCACATGGATAGGAGGGTCTTTAGATATAGCAAAATATCTGGAATTAACATACCCTAATAACCCTTCTTTATTTGGCAACACTGAAAATATGAATCTTACAATTATTATTAATCAAATAATTGACCCTAAAATTTTAGCTATATTGGCAAGAATAATAGTTTTAGACGCGTATAATACTATTCACCCTGAAGACAAAACATTTTTTAGAAAAACTAGAGAAAAAATATTAAATAAAACAATAGAAGAAGTTGAATTGGAGAGTGGCAAATATATTCCTCTTTTTCAAAAAGAAATTAATCCATTTAGAAAAATAATAAAAGATAACAAGTTTTTTACTGGTTCTAAACCAATGTATTGCGATTATATTTTATTTGGTTTTTTTATGTGGGCAAGAAATTGTAGTAAAAAACAATTATTAGAGAAAGATGATATTCTATGGAGTTGGAGAGAAAGGATGTTAGACCTCTATGAGGGTTTTGCCAGAAATTCTAATGGGTTTGAAATTAAGTAATACTATAACCACCATCTACTGTAATAGTAGTACCAGTTGTATAGCTTGCCCTATCACTAGCTAAATATACTGCAGCTCCTGCAATGTCTTCTGGCACACCCCATTTTTTCATTGCTGTCCTCTCTGTTATTCTTTCTCTTTGCTCTTCCTCTTCTTGTAATGGCTTTGTAAGTTTAGTCTCTATATATCCTGGAGCAATAGCATTTGCTCTAACATGATATTGACTCCACCCATTTGCTAAACTTTTTGTTAAACCTATCAAACCTGTCTTAGAAGCAGTATAACCTGGAGACATAGGAGAACCAAAAAAAGAAAACATTGAAGCAATATTTATTATATTACCATGTGTTAAAGCTAATTTAGGAAGAGCTTCATGACTCATTCTCATCACACCCATCAAGTTAGTATTAATAACATCTGCAAAATGTTCAATTCTATATTCAAGCCCTCTTTTAACTATACCTGCATTATTAACTAAAATATGCAAATCGTCTATTTCCTCAAAAATTTTTTCTATTGAAATATCATTTGTGACATCTAACTTATATTTTCTTATAGCTCCAAATTTAGTTTCTACATTGCATTTTTCGAGGCTTTCATCAGATTTAGCCGTAACAATAACTTCTGCTCCTGCCTCTTTAAAACCTTCAGCTATTGCATAACCTATTCCTGATGCTCCACCAGTAACAAGTGCTACTTTTCCTGTTAAATCAATTGTATAAGCCATTATGTACCTCTTAATTAATAGTGTTTACTGGGTTAAGTACTTTTTTCTCAATAAAAAAATTTTCAACATTTTTAGCTGCCAACTCTACCATACCAGTTCTTGCTTTAAAACTTGCGCTACCTGCATGAGGAGCTAAAACAACATTATCCATGTTAGCTAATTTTTTATCATAACTAGGTTCAAACTCATACACATCTAGGGCACACCCTGAAATTAATTTATTCTCTAAAGCTATTATTAAATCACTTTCTTTAACAATTGGTCCGCGAGCTATATTTATTAGAAAACTATCTTTTTTCATACTTTCAAATTCTTTAATCGTGATTAAATGTTTTGTTTCCTTTGTTAAAGGACAGAGTATTAAAATATATCTACAGGATTTTAGCAAGCCTTCTAATGACATCCATTCTCCATTTAAAGAAGATTCAATATTTTTACTCAATCTATTTCTATTATGATATTTAATATTTAAGCCAAATGGTATAGCTCTTTTAGCTACATCTTGCCCTATACTTCCCATACCTATAATGCCTAAATTTTCCCCTCTTAAATCTGCACCCCATAAAAGATGATAGAAATTGGATTTAAACCCCCCTGATCTTACAATACGATCTCCTTCAGGAACTCTCCTTGCTACAGCTAACAATAACGCCATAGACATATCTGCAACAGCATCATTCAAAATTCCTGGGGTATTAGTCACTTGTATGCCCATTTTTGTACAAAAGTTTGCATCTATATTATCAAAACCTACACCAACATTACATATAACCTTTAAGTTAGGACATGCTTCTATTAATGTTTTATCTATTAAAGCCGACTGAACTAATATTCCTTCTACATTTTTTACTCTATCCAAAAGCTCATTACCTGATAGAATACTTTTTATAGTATCATGATGATCTATATCAAAATTTTTTTCTAATCTAGATAAAAGATCATCAGATAACAAAGAATGAATAAAAATTTTAGGCTTAAATTTTACTTCCATTTAACAACTTTTTGGCGTTGCTCTCCAAGTTTTTCAATACCTAAATGCATTTCATCTCCATGCTTCAAGAATTTTTGAGGTTTCATGCCACCGCCTACTCCAGGAGGCGTTCCCGTAGCAATAATATCTCCTGGTTGTAAAGTCATGTAATGGCTTACATAAGATACAATTGTCTTAACATCGAATATCATTGTTGAAGTATGACCAGTTTGCATTCTCTTACCGTTGAGGTTTAACCAAAGGTCTAAATTTTGTACCTTTTTTACTTCATCTCTTGTAACTAGCCATGGACCAACGGGACAGGAAGTATCAAAACCCTTTCCTCTAGTCCATTGACCCGCTGCAGCTTTCATTTGATATTCTCTTTCAGACACATCATTTACCAGTGTATAACCAGCAACATAACTTAACGCTCTAGCTGCGCTAACTGACCTAGCAGTATCTCCTATAATTATTCCTAGCTCTACTTCCCAATCACTACAAACACTATCTTTTTGCTTTGCCTCTTTTTTACCTAAAATAAGGCCTTTAGGTAACATTACCTCATCATTCGGTCCTGATAGAGAACTTGTAGGCTTCATAAACATAATAGGTTCACTTGGAATAGGGCTTCCAGTCTCTTTTGCATGATCTACATAATTAAGACCGATACAAACAATTTTACCTATCCCTGAAAGCGGAACTCCTAATCTTTTTTTACCTTTAACCAAAGGTAATTTATCTACATTGGTTCCAACTAATTTTTCTAGTTTCTTTTTAGATAAAACTGATCCATTAATATCCACCATCTTTTTAGATAAGTCTCTAATATTTCCATCAGAATCAATAACTCCTGGTTTCTCTTTACCTTTAACTCCGTACCTAACTAATTTCATTCTCTTCTCCCTTTTTAAATAAATTCTTAATATTAATTCTAATCAGATTATTTTAGATTCAAATATTCTATAAAAGTTGATAGAAAGTAAACATAAAATATATTTAAATTTATAAAAATATAATATATGTTAATAATTCTTTGTATTATTGGGAGAATATAACAAATGCAACCTATAGCAATTCGAATTCATAAAAATGATAATGTGGTTACGGCTAAATCAGATATTGATATTAATATTAATATTGATGAAGAAAACGTAAATACAAATCAACATATTCCTGTAGGTCATAAAGTAGCTACACAAAATATTTCTCAAGGAGATGAAATTATCAAATATGATACTATTATTGGTATAGCTAAAGAAAATATAAAAATTGGAGACCATGTTCATGTTCACAATACAGGAATGGTAGACAGTAAAAAGGACTATCAGTTTTCACAAGGGTGCAAAAACAATGAAGTATTACCTGAAAATGAAAGAGCTACTTTTATGGGTTATCAAAGACCTAATGGCAAAGTAGGAACCAGAAATTTCATTGGTATAATTTCATCGGTTAACTGTTCAGCAACAGTTTGTAAAAAAATAGCAGAATCTTTTAGTGAAGAGGCATTATCAGAATATGAAAATGTTGATGGAATAGTATCAATTACCCATGGAACTGGATGTGGCATAAATAGTAAAGGATTAGGCTGGGAACTATTACAAGCAACAATTGCAGGATATTCTAGACATCCAAATTTTGGAGGTTTAATTGTTATTGGATTGGGATGCGAAGTCAATCAAGTTAGTGGCATGGCCCAATCTATGGACTGGGCAAGTTCAGATACATTTAAAATGATGACTATTCAAGAAGTTGGAGGAACAAGAAAAACAATTCAAGAAGGGGTAGAAATGATTAAACAAATGCTACCAATTCTTAATAAAAATAAAAGAGAAAAGTCTCCTGCTTCTGAATTAATTTTAGGATTAGAATGTGGTGGGTCGGATGCTTATTCTGGTATGACAGCAAATCCTGCATTAGGCTCTGCCGTTGACTTGTTAGTAAAAAATGGGGGAACAGGTACTCTTGCAGAAACACCAGAAATATTTGGAGCTGAACACTTATTAACAAGAAGGGCAATAAATGAAGAAGTAGGTCAAAAAATTGTAAACTTTATTAAATGGTGGCAAGAGGATTACTTAGTCAAATTTGAAGAAAACAGAGAACAACTTCATCAAGATCCTTCTCCTGGAAACAAAGCAGGAGGATTAACTACTATTCTTGAAAAATCACTTGGTGCTGTTGCAAAAGGAGGAACTACTAATTTAGTGGATGTTTATCAATTTGCTGAAAATATTAAAGCTAAAGGTTTTACATTTATGAATACTCCAGGATATGACGTCACTAGTGTGACAGGACTTATTGCTGGAGGAGCAAATATGATTTGTTTTACTACCGGAAGAGGATCAGTATTTGGATGTAAGCCAGCTCCTTCAATAAAACTAGCCACTAATGATGATTTATATAATAGAATGACAGAAGATATGGATGTAAATTGTGGCAAAATTTTATTAGGAGAGTCAACGATAGATGAAATGGGAGAAGAAATTTTTCAATTAATTCTTGATGTGGCTTCAGGAAAACAATCAAAATCTGAAATAAATGGCTTAGGAGACCTAGAGTTCGTTCCATGGCAAATGGGTGCTATAACTTGAGCCTTGATAAAGACTTTAAAATAAGAAAAGTAATAAACTCTTTAGAATCATCTCCTATTCGAAATATAGCAAATACGGCTATAGGAAAAAAAGATGTTATTCCTTTATATTTTGGTGAAACAGACATTCCAACACCTTCATTTATATCAGAAGCAATGAAAGATGCTCTAGATGAAGGACATACATTTTATAGTGCCAACCAAGGCATTCCTGAACTAGTTAAAACAATATCTAAATACACTTCTGCTTTACATAAAAAGTATGTATCTCCTTCAAGAATAATGGTTACTTCTGCAGGAATGAATGCCTTAATGATTGCATCTGAAGCTATAATTGATCCTAAAGATAAAGTTATATGCATTACGCCAGTATGGCCAAACTTCATGAGATGCATAGAAATTATGGGAGGGGAAGTAATAGAAATACCATTAATTTATTCTAATTCAAAGAACACATGGAATTTAAATATTAAAGAAATTAGTAAATATATAAAAGATGTTAAAGCTATTTATATTAATTCTCCTAATAACCCAACTGGCTGGATGATGAATACAGAAGAGCAAATGGAAATTTTAGAGCTATGTAGAAAGAATAAAATCTGGATAATATCCGATGAAGTTTATGAAAGAATTATCTATGATAGGAGTGTAGCCCCTTCATTTTTAGACTTAGCCAATGAAAATGATTTATTAATGGTTGTGAATAGTTTTTCCAAATCATGGGCTATGACAGGATGGAGACTAGGATGGATAGTTGTACCAGAAGGTTTACTTAATATATTTGAAAAATTAAATGAGTTTAATGTCGCCTCTCCTTCATCACCAGCACAATATGCAGGTGTTACTGCTATTAATAATGGTGAAGATTTTTTAAAAAAAATGATAAACAATCTTAGAAGTTCTAGAGAATTAACAATTAATTTTTTAAGTAATTTATCAAGAGTTATCCTTCCTTATCCAGAGGCTGCTTTCTATGCATATTTTCAAGTAAAGAATATTTCTGATTCAGAGAAATTTTGTTTTGAAGTACTTAAGGATACAGGCGTAGGCCTTGCTCCCGGAACTTCATTTGGTAAAGGAGGAGAGAGTTGGATAAGAATTTGTTACGCTAAAAGTCCTGATTTATTAAATCAAGCTTTTGATAAATTAAAACCAGCACTATCTTAATGAAAACATCTAACTTAATGAAAATATCTAAAGCAACTGAAGAAAACATAAATATTGCAACAAAACTATTATTAAAAGGAGGTATTGTAGCCTTTCCTACTGAAACTGTATATGGACTAGGTGCTATAGCCAGCAATAATAAAGCAATTGAAAGAGTATATAAAGTTAAAGGTAGACCTAAAAATAATCCCTTAATAGTTCATGCTTATGATGTAAAGCAGGTCTTAAAAATTGCTGAAAATATTCCAAAAGAAGCGCATATATTGATTAAAAAATACTGGCCTGGCCCTCTTACTTTAATACTACCCTATAAAAAATCTTCAAATATTTCTGCTATAGCACGTGCAAATTTAGAAACAGTAGCCGTTAGAATACCTAATCATCCTATCGCATTAAAATTACTAAAAGCTGTTAATACTCCTCTAATCGCTCCAAGCGCTAATATATCTCAGCACTTAAGCCCAACTAAAGCAAGTCATGTCAGAAAAGATCTCGGCAAGCATCTAGTTAATGAAAGAGATATGATTCTCAATGGGGGAAGCTCTAATATTGGAGTAGAATCTACAGTTATAGATTTTACTGGTTGTTATCCAACAGTATTAAGGCCTGGAGGATTAAATATTAATATTATTAATAAAGATGTAAAAGTCACTTATATCGATAACAAATCAAATAATAGTAAGCCTATTAGCCCTGGCTTATTTAAGAAACATTATTCACCAAATGCATCTCTTAGATTAAATTCAAAATTTCCACTTATGGGTGAAGTATGGCTTGGATTCGGAAAAGATCCAGAAAATATAGAAAACTTTATAAAAATGAATCTTAGTCTTACAGGCGACTTAAATGAAGCTGCCGCTAACTTATTTACAATGCTAAGATTATTAGATAAAAAATATATAAAAAATATTGCTATTCAATCAATTCCAAATAAAGAAATAGGGATTGCTATAAATGATAGATTAAATAGAGCAGCATCTAATTAATCTTGATCTAAATAATTAAAGTTTTATATTTAATTATTATTAATCATTAAGATGAATTATATGAAATCACAAATTTTAAATTTACAAATATTAAAAAACACTCTGGGGCCCAAAGGCTGGATAGAAGATAAAGAAGTTATTGAACCGTATCTTATAGAAGAGAGAGGTTTGTTTAGAGGAGAATCATTCTTATTATTAAAACCTCAAAATATTGAGGAAGTTAGTAAAATTTTAAAATTATGTAATGAACATAATATAAAAGTAGTACCTCAAGGAGGAAGAACTGGCCTTTGCGGAGGAACTATTCCTTCCGAAAATGGTCAAGAAATAATGTTGTCATTAGAGAGAATGAATAATATAAAAGAATTCAATGAAGAAAACTTTACTATTACTGTAGAAGCGGGCTGTATTTTAAATAATATTCAAAATATTGCAGATGAAAAAAATTTTTTATTTCCTTTAAGTCTAGCATCTGAAGGATCTTGTACAATAGGTGGTAATTTATCTACTAATGCAGGAGGCATTAATGTTCTAAGGTATGGCATGGCACGAGATCTAGTTTTAGGAATAGAAGTAGTTTTAGCTAATGGTGAAATATGGAATAATTTAACAAGTTTAAGAAAAGATAACAGAGGATATGATTTAAAACAGCTATTTATAGGGAGTGAAGGAACATTAGGAATAATAACCTCAGCAGTATTAAAATTATTTCCGGCTCCTCGAAATATTGAAACAGCTTTATTTGCAATACCTAGTACTGATGCTGCAATAGAATTATTAGGTTTGGCTCGAAGTGCAAGCGCGGATCTACTTAATGCATATGAACTTGTAAGTAGAACAGGAATGGAAATGGTCATGAAACATATTCCAGGTGCAAAAGAACCAATAAAAAATAAATACACCTGGTATGTACTTATAGAATTTTCTTCTTCTTCTAAAAACAACTTGAGGCAGCAAATGGAAGACCTCTTTGAATTAGCACTAAATAAAAATATTGTATTAGATGGAATAATAGCAGAAAGCACTCAACAGAGGAAAGAACTTTGGACTCTAAGAGATGGACTCAATGAAGCTCAAAAACCCGAAGGTGGTTCTATAAAACATGATATATCTGTCCCTATAAACAATGTAAGTAAGTTTATAGATAGGGCATCAAAATGTGTTGAAGAATTTATACCTGATTCTAGAGTAGTTGCTTTTGGTCATATAGGAGATGGGAATATTCATTTTAATATTAGCCAACCACTAAAAAAAGATAAAGAAGAGTTTCTTAAGAAATGGACAGATGTAAATAAATTAGTTTTTGATATAGTTGAAAACTTAGATGGAAGTTTTTCTGCAGAACACGGTATAGGAAAATTAAAAAGAGAAGAATTACAAAACTATAATCCTAAAATTGAAATAGATTTAATGAAATCTATAAAATCAACTTTTGACCCTAAAAACATACTGAACCCAGGAAAAGTTTTATAAAAATATATAGAGGAAAAATATGCAAGATTATACCGCACCTATAGAAGATATTTTATTCATTATAAATAATTTAACATCAACTATTGAAAATAAAAACGAAGAGTACTCAGATCCAGAACTTATTAAACAGATATTTGAAGAATCTGGTAAATTAGCCTCTAATGTTTTAGCACCTCTAAATAGTACTGGAGATAAAGAAGGTCTTTCATTAGAAAATGGCGAAGTAAAAATGCCTAATGGCTTTGTTGATGCTTATGATCAATATGTAAAAGGTGGATGGGCTTCAGTTGCAGGCTCTAAAGATTATGGAGGGCAAGAAATGCCCTGGAGAGTTGTTGGCGGGTTAAATGAAATTTGGCATGCTGCAAATATGAGTTTTTCTCTTAACATGTTATTAACACAAGGTGCAATAGAAGCAATTGAAGCTTATGGCACTGATGAACAAAAAGAAAAATATTTACCAAAAATGATTAGTGGAGAATGGTCAGGAACAATGAACCTTACAGAATCTCAGGCTGGTTCTGACTTATCTTTATTAAAAACAAAAGCTATGCCTCATGATGAATTATACAAAATATATGGAAATAAAATATATATTACTCATGGTGATCAAGATATGACTGAAAATATTATTCACTTAGTATTAGCTAGATTGCCAGATGCTCCTAAAGGAAGCAAAGGTATATCATTATTTATTTCTCCTAAAAAAATAATTTCTAAAGATGGAAGTTTATTAGAAAGAAATGATGTTAAAGTAGTTTCTATTGAACATAAACTTGGAACAATAGCCAGTCCAACTTGCGTATTAGCATTTGGAGATATTGAAGGAGCGAGTGCAGAATTACTTGCCCAAGAAAATGGTGGACTTAAAGCAATGTTTACAATGATGAATAATGCTAGGTTGAATGTTGGAATTCAAGGAGTATCTATAGCAGAAAGAGCTTATCAGCAGGCCTTAAAATTTTCGCTAACCCGAATGCAAGGAAACTCTATTGATGGAGCAAGTGAAGGAACAGTTGCTATCATAGATCACCCAGATGTTCAAAGAATGTTAATGGATATGAAATCCAGAACAGAAGCAATGCGAGCTCTATCATTATATACAGCAAATGAATTAGATTTATCAAAAGGAGCTTTATCTGAAGAAGAGAGATATAAAGCACAAGAGAATTTAGATATATTAACTCCTATCGTAAAAGCATGGTGTACTGATCAAGGAGTTTTAATTTCATCTACAGGCATACAAATACATGGAGGAATGGGCTTTATAGAAGAAACTGGAGCTGCGCAACATTATAGAGATGCAAGAATACTTCCAATATATGAAGGGACAAATGGCATTCAAGCTTTAGACCTATTAAGAAGAAAACTTACAATGGATGATGGAAATGTATTTAAAAGATTTTTAAGTGAAATGAAAAAAGATTTAGAAGATTGCATTTTAATTAAAGAAGGTGACTTACCTTATATTGGCAAAAAAGTTTTGAAAGCTATTAATATGCTTGAAGAAACTGCAGATGAACTTCTTGTTATGTGGAAAAATAATAAAAGACAAGCAGCCGCTGGTGCTACTCCATTTATAGACATGTGTGGCAGTATTTTTGGTGGGTGGATGATGGCTAAAAGTGCACTAAAAGCTTCACAATTATTAAAAAATGATGATGATAATAAATTTTTAATTTCTAAAATATCTACTTCATCATTTTATGTAGATACAGTTTTAGAATCATCTTTAAGTTTAAAAAATGTTGTAACTAATGCGCATAAAAATGTAGAAGCGATATTATATAAGATAAAAAATTAATCTATTAAATCTGCTTGAGCAGATAAAGATATATTTCCATATTGATCTTTAATCCAAAGATCTAAACCAGCAGAAGTTTTAATTGCTTGAGCAGATATTTCTCCTCCTACAAAAACTGGCCTAAGTAACTTAAAACTAAATTTATTAAGTTTTTGTTTAGAAACTTTAATTATATTATTTGTTAAATCCAACAAAAATGTTGCCATTAAAGGTCCATGAACAACAATATCAGGATAACCCTCAACATTCTTTGCATAAGGAAAGTCATAATGAATTCTATGGGTATTATGAGTTAAAGCAGAATAACGAAATAACATTTCTTGAGAAGTTTTCCATATTTTTTCAAAATCATAATCCTCTGGTGATTTTTCCTTTGTATGGGGCTTAACTTTTTGTGCGCTCTTATCTTCTCTATACACTAGGTTTTGGTATTCATTAATTAAAACAGTACTCTTATTATAAAATTTATGATTTATTCTTAAAAATGTTAAATTTCCAGTAGATCCCACTTTATTTTTAATAGAATCAATGGTGGATATTTTTTTTATTTCATCACCGATTAATATAGGTTTATAGTATATAATTTCTCCTCCTGCATACATTCTATTAGGTAACTGAATAGGAGGCATAAAACCTCTTCTTTTTTCATGGCCATCAGGACCTAAATTTTTTTGTAATGGCAAATTTAAAAAATATAGCCAATGCCAACCATATGGAACTTCTTTAATATTTACATTCTCATAATTAAATACTGCGGACATAGCCTTAACTGGAAGTTCATTTATGTATTCACTATTCTCAATTGATTTGCCTATCCATTGTTCTAGTTTTTCATTATTGCTCATTAAACTCTTCTCTTATATTTGTTGAATTTTCTCCTACTCTTGGAACCTTACTTACAATATCTTTTTCACCTAGTACTATAGATGGAGGAGCAATTAATTCTACTTCCTGATCTCCAATAGTACATTTAATTTTTCTTAACTGTGGGTGTTTTTCTAAATCTTCGATAGAATTTAATACGCCACATGCTATTTTTTCTTTTCTTAACCTTTCTACTATTAAATCTTTATCATATTTAATAAATTCCTTTGAAATAATTTTATCTAATTCAATTCTATTTTTAACCCTTTTTGTAGGCTCATTGAACCTTAGGTCTGCATATAAATCATTTAACATTAATACTGATTTACACAAATTAACCCATTCTCTTTCATTTTGAATAGAAATTAAGATTTTTTTTCCACATTTAGAATAATATGCACCATAAGGAGCAATGGAAGGATGTGATAATCCTACTCTTTTTATAGACCTCTTTCCATAAACTGTTTGTAAATAAGGAACATTCATCCAATCCGCCATTCCTGCAAATAATGAAACTTGAATACCTGTTCCTTTTCCAGTCTTTTCCCTAGTATATAAGGCTTGTAAAATTGATGAATGCGCATTCATCCCACAGGCTATATCACATACTGAAACACCAACCCTTCCTTCTTCTTCTGGAGTACCAGTAACACTACATAGCCCAGTTTCAGCTTGTACTAACAAATCATATGCTTTCATATCTCTATATGGACCAGTTTCTCCATACCCTGAAATATCACAAGTAATTAACTTTTTATTTAAATCTCTCATATCTTTAGAACCTAAACCTGCTCTATCAGATGCACCTGGAGCTAAGTTTTGAATAAATATATCAGCAGAAGCAATAATTTTTTTTAATAATTTCAAATCTTCACTATTTTTAATATCTATAACTAAAGACTCTTTTCCTCTATTTAACCATACAAAATATGCACTTTCTCCTTTTACATCTTTATCATATTGCCTAGCAAAATCTCCGTCTGCTCTCTCTATTTTAATTACTCTAGCACCCGCTTCTGCTAATCTTAAGGAACATAAAGGAGCTGCAACTGCCTGCTCTAAAGAAACTACTAATATACCTTCTAATGCTTTCAATATGTTCTCCTAGTATGATTTTTTAAGGCCTAATACATTTTGAGCTATAAATGCTAAAATTAAATTTGTTGATATTGGAGCAATTTGGTAAAGCCTTGCTTCCCTGTATTTTCTCTCAATATCATAATCTTCTGCAAAACCATAACCTCCAAAAGTTTGAATAGCTGATTCTGCTGCTTTCCATGAAGCTTCTGATGATAGAAGCTTGGCTATATTAGCCTCAGCTCCACAAGACATATTATTATCAAATAATTTTGCAGCTCTATCTACCATCAAAGCTGCTGCTTCAGTTTCTGCATAAGCTCTTGAAATTGGAAATTGTATACCTTGGTTTTGTCCTATTGGTCTTCCAAAAACAATTCTTGAAGAAGCATACTCGGTTGTTTTATCTAAAAAAAACTTTGCATCTCCGATACATTCAGAGGCTATTAAAATACGTTCTGCGTTCATGCCATCTAGAATATATTTAAACCCTTTGCCTTCTTCTCCTATTAAACTATCTAATGGAATTTCTAAGTCATCAAAAAATACTTCTGTAGTAGCATGGTTTATCATTGTTTTAATTGGCTTTATAGTTAATCCATTATTCTTTGCTTTCTGCATGTCTATAATAAATAAAGATAACCCTTCAGTTCTTTTTAAACTTTTATCAGAACTCGTTCTTGCCAATAATAACATTAGGTCAGAATATTCAGCCCTACTAGTCCATACCTTTTGACCATTCACAACATAGCCATTATTAATTTTTTCTACCTTTGTTCTTATTGACAACGTATCAGTTCCAGCATCAGGCTCTGTAACACCAAATGCTTGCAAACGGAGTTCTCCTGAAGAGATTTTTGGTAAGTATTTATTTTTTTGCTCCTCTGATCCGTGCCTTAATAAAGCTCCCATAATGTACATTTGAGCATGACAAGCTGCGCCATTTCCACCTGATCTCTGGATCTCCTCAAGTATCACGCATGCCGCTTCTAAAGGCAATCCAGACCCTCCATACTGCTCAGGTATTAAACATGCTAAGTAACCTGCATCAGTTAAAGCCTTAACAAACTTTTCTGGATACTCTCTTGCACCATCAAGTTTTCTCCAATATTCTCCAGGAAAATTTTCACATAAATCTCTAACACCATTTCTAATATCTTCCCATGCATCATTTTCTATATTAGCTATACTAGGGACTCTGTGATTATTTTCTGACAATATTAATTTCCTTTTCTTTAACTAAATGAATACGTATAGAAATATAATTTAATTATATTTTTTCAATAGTTTTATAAATTTTAGTAAAGTCATATGAAAGTAAACTTTTTTGAACTTATTGAAAATATTTTTTTAATAAATTTTTTATTCTAATAATGCATTTTTACCTAATAAGGCCTTTCTAAAACGACTTTTAATATAAGCTCCTTCTCTAATAGGCAATACTAGAGGACCCTCTTCATTATTTATTTTTATTTGTGAAAAAGTTAACTCTTTTATAATATTAATATTTGAAGATAATAATGATAATTGCTCATGAGTTTTAATAATTGATGAGTTTTTTATTCCCGCACCAATAGCAATTGCACTTAAATCTGCGCCATGACCTGTATGCGTTTTTTGCTTACCTGTTTCTCCATACAGTTCATTATCAAATACAACTATTGAAAGATTTTTTGGCTGCTTTACAGCAATAGTAGCTAATGAGCCTATTCCCATTAACATTTCTCCATCACCTGTAACAACTATTACTTTTCTTTTTGGTTGAGATAATGCCAGCCCTAAAGCTATCATACAAGAGTTTCCCATACCTCCCCAAACATAAAAATTTAATTCATTATCTCCCAAGGAAGCAACATCCCAACAAGTTCCTCCTAATCCATTAATAATTAAAGAGTTTTTTCTATCTTTTAATATTTGGGAAATAACGTATCGTCTATTTAATTGGAAATTCTGCATAAACTATTCCTTAAAATTTTTGGACCCTATTAAACGCTGAGATAGTAAAACTGCAGAAGCACAGTTAGATTTATATGCTAAACCCATCATAGCATTTACAGTTTCTGAAACTTCTTCTGATTTTTCGCACCTAGATACATTGATATCTAATGTAGACAATATTTTTTCTGTTGCTTTGCCCATAGGCACTTGCCAGGGGTTAAATTCATTCCATTCACCTCTCATAGTGATCAGCATAAGAAGCGGAAAATCACATGCACGAGTTATAGAAGCTAATGCATTAATACAGTTTCCTACTCCACTTGACTGCATTAATAGTACTCCTTTTTCCCCACCTAACCAAGCACCAGCTAAAAGCCCAACACCTTCTTCCTCAGAGGTCAAACTCACCATATTCATATTCTTATCATTCTGACAATATTCAATTAGACTTTTATGTCCTGCATCTGGCACATAAGCTATTTGCCTTATTTTGTCTTCTCTTAAAATATCATATATGTCTAAAGGCCAATTCAGAAGGTTTTTTTCAAATTTATTAACCATTAACTATATCCATTAATTTAATGTCTACGTATACATACTATAAGATATAATGAGAATATATAAAGTAATTCTTGATCCATTATATACAGTGGTATATAACCATATAAAGAGGTAAAATAAATGTTAGATAGTCAAAAAAGCAATATAGCTCCTTTAATAGATCCATTTGGTAGAGCCATATCCTACCTAAGAGTATCTTTAACAGACCGTTGTGATTTCAGATGTGTGTATTGTATGGCAGAGAACATGACTTTTTTACCTAAAAAAGATGTATTATCTCTTGAAGAGATAGAAGCTTTATGTACATCTTTTATTAATCTAGGGACTAAAAAAATAAGGCTAACAGGAGGAGAACCCTTAGTCAGAAAAAATGTTTTAAACCTTATTAAAGCTTTAGGTTCTAGAATAGGTAATGGATTAGATGAATTAACACTAACCACAAATGGCAGTCAGCTTTCTAGGTTTTCTGACCAGTTATATGATTATGGTGTAAGAAGAGTAAATGTTTCTATAGATACATTAAACCCAGAACTATTTAAAAAAATTACTAGATGGGGTGACCTAGAAAAAGTATTGGGTGGCTTAAAATCTGCTACTAAGGCTGGTTTAAAATGTAAAATAAATGCGGTAGCCCTCAAAGGCGTCAATGAAGATGAATTAGGTAATATGATAGCATGGGCACATAAAGAAGGTCATGACTTTACAGTAATTGAGACTATGCCAATGGGAGAAATTACTGAAGATAGAACAGATCAATATTTACCTTTATCAATGGTAAGATCAAAGTTAAAAGAAAAATATACCCTTACAGAAAGTGAATATAAAACTGGTGGACCAGCTAGATATGTCAAAATTGAGGAAACTGGTGGCAGATTAGGCTTCATAACTCCCCTTACGCATAATTTCTGTGAATCTTGTAATAGAGTTAGACTAACCTGTACTGGTATGTTGTATATGTGCTTAGGCCAAGATGACTCAGCCGACCTAAGAAAAGAGTTGTTACAAGGAAAAACAGGGATCGAATTAGAAGATGCAATACGAGAAGCAATTTCTAGAAAGCCAAAAGGCCATGATTTTGAAATTAGTAGAAGATCTACAGGCCCGGCTGTTAAAAGACATATGAGTGTAACAGGCGGCTAAAAATTTCTTTTAACTTATTTTATTAAATGTTAACTTTCTTATATTCTATTAATCATTTTAAACGGTATAATAATTACAATGAAATTTAATAAAATAGCTTTTATAGCTTCTGATGCTAAAGATGCACAGAATGCACTAAAGGAATTATCTAAAAAATATAAGAATATAAAAGTAGAAGATGCTGAAGTTATTGTTGCTTTAGGTGGAGATGGGCTTCTTCTCCATGTGATAGAAACCTATGGGATTAATAATATTCCTATATATGGAATGAATAGAGGAACCATAGGGTTTTTAATGAATCTTTATTCAAAAGAAAACCTTTTAGAAAGAATTAATAGTGCAATTATTACGAAAGTTGCTCCTTTAGAAATGGAAGCATACGATATAAATAACAAAAAATTTAAAGGAATCGCTATTAATGAAGTGTCTCTATTGAGACAGTCAAGAATGACTGCAAAAGTTAGTATTAATGTGAATAATAAAAAGCGTCTAAATGAACTAGTATGTGATGGTGTAATGTTGGCTACTCCTGCTGGAAGTACTGCTTATAATCTTTCTGCAAATGGTCCAATTCTGCCTATAAATTCAGAGCTATTATCTTTGACATCAATATGTGCTTTTAGACCAAGAAGATGGAGTGGAGCTCTATTACCCAAAAATTCTGCTGTAGAATTTAATATTAACGAACCAGAAATAAGAGGCGTAAGCGCTACAGCAGGTAACCTTGAAGTAAGAAATGTAAAGAAAGTAAATATTAGATTATCAACAAAATTATCATTTAAACTATTATTTGATAACGAAAGTAGTCTAGAAGAAAAGTTTATAAATGAACAGTTTTCATCATAGTATATAGAGAGGATATAAAATGAACTATAATAATTGTAATGCTGTAATTACTGGAGGTGCAAGTGGTTTAGGAGGAGCAACTGCAGATAGTATAATTGAGCATGGTGGCAGAGTTACAATTATAGATATTCAAGAAAAATTAGGAAAAAATAAACAAGAAGAGTTAGGTTCTAATTGTCAATACCTTAATATAGATATTACAAATGAAGATTTGATCTTAAAAAGTTTTACAAAAATTATAGAAAATACTGGTCCTATAAATCTTACTGTTAATTGTGCTGGTATTGGATCTCCTAGTAAAGTTTTAAATAAAGAAGGAACGTGCCCACTAAATCTCTTCAGCAAAATAATTAGTGTTAATTTAATAGGCACATTTAATACTCTTAAAGCAGCAGCAAATGTTATGCAAAATAACAATATAGAGGGGCATACAAGTAGAGGAGTAATTATAAATACAGCTTCTATAGCAGCATATGATGGACAAATAGGACAAGCAGCATATTCAGCCTCTAAAGGAGGTATAGTAGGAATGACTCTTCCTATTGCAAGAGAACTTGCAAGACAAAGTATTAGAGTTAATACTATTGCACCTGGACTATTTGAAACACCGCTCCTTGCTGGTTTACCAGAAGATGCTAAAAGGTCTCTAATAGATTCAACGTTGCACCCCCATCGTCTTGGACAACCATATGAATATGCAGCTCTAGTCAAACATATCTATGAAAATGAAATGTTAAACGGAGAAACAATTCGTTTAGACGGATCATTAAGAATGGCTCCAAAGTAAATATTATTCTATAATATATGGGTAGAATTTTATTTATATTTATATATATAGGAATTAACGTATTAAATTATAAAAAAGGTATTATTTAAAATGATATTTAAAAGAATTAAAGACTGTCATAATACTAAAGATTTTAGGGCATTAGCAAAAAGTAAAATACCAGGTCCTATTTTTCACTATATTGATGGCGGAGCAGATGATGAAATCACAAAAGATAGAAACACCGCAGCTTATGAAGATTGTGATTTAGTACCTAATGTTCTAGCAGGTGTGGAAGATGTTGATATGTCTGTAACAGTAATGGGGCAAAAACTAGATATGCCTCTATTCTGCTCTCCTACAGCACTACAAAGATTATTTCATCATGATGGTGAATTAGCAACAGCAAAAGCAGCAGAAAAATTTGGAACGTTCTCTGGGTTATCTTCTTTAGGAACTGTAGATATAATGAAAATGAGCGAAGAAATATCTTCACCAAAACTATTTCAATTATATTATCATAAAGATAAAGGCCTAAATAATCATATGATTGACCTTTGTAAGGCAGCAAATTATGAAGCAATTGCCTTAACAGTAGATACTATTACTGGAGGAAATAGAGAAAGAGATCTTCATACAGGATTTACTAGTCCTCCTAAATTGACATTAAAAAGTCTACTAAGTTTTGCTAGCCATCCTATGTGGGCAATAAATTATTTTACGCATGAAAAATTTGATCTTCCTCAATTATCAGGACATGTAAATGCAGGAACGAATATAGCAATATCTGTAGGAGATTATTTTTCGAAAATGCTAGACCAAAATATGACATGGAAAGATGCCGAAGATATTAATAAGAAATGGGGAAAACATTTTTGTCTTAAAGGTATTATGAGTGTTGAAGATGCAAAAAAAGCTGTAGATATAGGAGCTACTGCAATAATGGTTTCTAACCACGGCGGCAGACAGTTAGATGGATCCCGAAGTCCTTTTGATCAATTGGCTGAGATTGTAGATGCTGTAGGAGATAAGATTGATGTAATATGTGATGGAGGAATACAAAGAGGAACTCATGTTTTAAAAGCTCTTTCAGTAGGGGCTAAATGCTGCTCCGGAGGAAAGTATTATTTATATGCTTTAGCTGGAGGTGGACAACCAGGCGTTGAGAAAGCCTTAGGAAATTTCAGAAGCGAAATAGAAAGAGATATGAAACTTATGGGATGTAGTAAAATTTCTGACTTATCTAGAGAAAATTTAAGGTTTAGAAATAATTAACCTAAATTACTATTTTGTACGAGATCCCAAGCAATTTTAGCTAACGGCTTAGATAAAGCACCTTTTTCTTCTGCAGAAGAAGATGCAGCATTACCAGCTCTTCCTCTAGCTAGTACACCCTCTAAAATTGCAACATTTCTAAACATAGAAAATGCTATGTAAAAATTTGGATTAATAATTTTTCTATCAAGCATTTCACAATATGTTTTTACTAAATAGTCCTTAGTAGGAATTCCTAAACTATCCAAATCTAAGTTTTTTAAACTATAGCCCACTCTGACATCAAAATTTTCTTCATGAAGCATTAAATTATAACCCAAATCAGCTAATGGATGTCCTAAAGTTGACAGCTCCCAATCTAATACTGCTATTACTTTGGGTTTTTTTAAATCATATATTAAGTTACCTAACCTATAATCACCATGTACTATAGTAGTTTCATCACTCTCAGGAATATTTTTTGATAACCACTCAATTAATAATGGCATTTCCGGAATATCTTGCTGTTTAGACAACTCCCATTGTTGAGACCATCGTTTTAATTGTCTAACAAAATAGCTACCCGGTCTTCCAAAATTTTCTAAGCCAACCTCTTCAGGTTTAACTTTATGCAGAGCTGCTAATGTTTCATTCATACTATTGTAAATAGCTTTTCTATCATCACTATCGTGTCCTGGAAGAGAGGTATTTTCAAAAACTCTACCCTCTAAATATTCCATTAAATAAAAAGGAGTTCCAATAACTTCTTCGTCTTCACAATATAAATACATTTTAGCAACAGGTACATCAGTTTCATATAAAGCTTTTTGCACTTTATATTCTCTATCTACAGCATGAGCAGAAGGTAGTAATTTACCTGGAGGTTTTTTTCTAACCACATACCTAAACCCTTCATTAGATTCTATTACATACGTAGGATTAGATTGACCAGCATTAAACTGTCCTATTGAAACTATACTTGAAAAATTTTTTAATTTACCTATTAAAAAAGCACTAAGTTTATTTAAATCTAATTTATGCGCTTCTTTAACAGGTATATCGTCTATGTTAAGAATATAATTTGTATTCATCAATAGATACTCTTAGTTATGTCTTTTTAATTCTAATCTTGCTATTTGATTACGATGAACTTCATCAGGACCGTCAGCTAATCTTAATGTTCTAGATTGAGCATACATTTTAGATAAACCAAAATCATTAGAAACTCCACCTCCTCCGTGAGCCTGTATTGCCCAATCAATAATTTTGCATGCCATATTTGGGGCAGCTACTTTAATCATAGCTATTTCTTTGCGCGCCTCTTTATTTCCATGAACATCCATTTTATGTGCAGCAAATAAAGTTAATAACCTACATTGATCAATCATTATTCTTGATTCAGCAATACGCTCCTGAGTTACAGATTGCTCTGATACTGCCTTTCCAAATGCTACTCTTTCTTTTGTTCTTTTACACATTTTTTCTAGAGCTACTTCAGCTACTCCAATAAGTCTCATGCAGTGATGAATACGGCCAGGTCCAAGCCTTCCTTGAGCAATTTCAAAACCTCTCCCTTCACCTAAAAGCATGTTTTTTACTGGAACTCTAACATTTTCAAATAAAACTTCAGCGTGTCCGTGAGGAGCATCATCAAACCCAAATACCGGCAGGTGACGAAGCACCTTTACACCTGATGAATCTGCTGGAATAACGATCATAGATTGCTGTTTATGCCTATCAGGGTTCTTGGCATCTGATTTCCCCATGAAAATAAAAACTTTACATCGAGGATCATTGGCTCCAGAAGTCCACCATTTTCGTCCATTAATTACATATTCATCTCCATCTCTTATTATTGAAGATTCAATATTAGTCGCATCAGATGAAGCAACTTCTGGTTCAGTCATAGCAAATGCAGACCTTATTTTACCTTCAAGTAATGGCGCCATCCATTCTTCTTTAACTTCATCAGAAGCATACCTCTCTAATGTTTCCATATTTCCAGTATCTGGAGCGGAACAATTAAAAGCTTCTGGACCAAATTGAGTTCTTCCCATCATTTCACATAAATGCGCATATTCATAATTTGTAAGACCTGCTCCACGATCACTATCAGGTAAAAATAAATTCCACAAACCTTGTTCTTTTGCCTTAGCTTTAATACCTTCTAAAATTTGTGATGGTTGCCATCTGTCGCCCTCTGCAATTTCAGCCACAATTTTTTTTTCATTTGGATATACGTTATCATCCATGAACTTACTAACTCTTTCTAATAGATCTTCTACCTTAGCTGATAATTCTGGTAACATTTAATGCTCTCCCTACAATTTTTAAAACCTTTAATCAAAGCATTACTATAAATAATAATTTTTAATAAATAAAGATAATTATTAATTTAAGCGAATTATAAATATTTCAACATTTTGACCTTTTGAATAGTTAAAACCTTCAATAGGTTTACTTATGCTTTTAACTACTATGTCTGTTTTTATAGATAGCTCTTTAAACTCAGCTATGTATGAAGCTTCTATTATTACAGATTTAATATTATTATTTAAAACTAAGTTTATAGCCTCTTTGCTATTACCTGCTATTTTTGTATTGCTGCCAAGTCTATAAACTAATGAAGGTTCAGAATATCCAAGTAAGATATATTTATTGTATTCAGTTTTTTTCTCTATTTCCAAGTAAATTCTTTCGGAAACCCATATTTTTTGGAATTGATTGGGAACAATAAATATTAATAAATTTAATGCAATAATATTACTAAAAACAACAACTATTAATGTGTTTATAAAAGATTGATTATAGATGTAATAAGCAGATAAAAAAGAGCCTAAAGTATATATACAAGCAATAAGAACAATAGAAAAAGTTAAACCTTCTCCATAAATATTAGATAAATATATGATTCCAAATGCAATTAATAGCCCACCAATAAATGGCAAAATACAAATAAGTCTAAATATATGTTTATCAAAAGAAGCTTTAAAATTTTTATCTTTTATCGAAGAAACAATCATCGCGGCTGTTAGTATTGCTAAACTGGGTAATAATGGAAGTATATAATGCAATAATTTTGTAGGTATTATCTCAAAAAATAACCATGATGGAAGTAATGAGCACAATAAAAATTTAACAGGCTTATTTTTCTTATTATTAAATGTCCATAGAGCTGTTGGAAATATAAATAAAGTAATTGGCCATGCAGTTAGAAATGAAGATATTAAATAAGATCCTGGAGGAGCACCATGAGATTCTTGGGCACTTATTAACTTTAAAAGCATATCTTTTTTAATAGAATTTAAAAATACATCTGTATTATTACCTGTTTGTACAAACGTGAACCAAGGAAAAACAATTATGATAAATATAATAATTCCTAAAACAGGCTTAAAATTTTTATAATTAATAGTTTCTCTAGAAAACCTAAAAGATAGTATTAATAAAAACAGTATAAATAAAGCAACTGGACCTTTAACAAGAAATGAAAAAGATAAAACCATCCAAGCCATAAATATAGTGCTATCTGAAGGCTTTTTTAAATTTTTCTCAATATAAAATATAACTTTTGCCAATATATATAATACAAACAAAAAAGATGCTAAAAGAGCGCTATCAGTTTTAGCTATATGAGATTCAATAATTAATAGAGGAGAGCTTATTAATAATAACGAAGCTATAAAGCCTTGTGCTCTTCCAAATAAAAGCTGCCCTAATAAAAAAGTTAGCCATATAGAGACACTTGCTCCTATTGCCGAAGGTAGCCTAAAAGACCAAAGGGGCGGAGCATCAAGGAAAAAAATATTTTTTATAAAAGTTGCAGACGTTGCTTGAAGCCAATATATACCTGGTGGCTTTTTTAACCTTGGAGCATCTAAAAAGTTAATATTGACAAAGTCGTTTGATTCAAGCATTTGAATAGTAGATTGGATATATCGCGATTCATCTCTATCTAATGGAGGAAGTATATTAAGTGATATAAAGAAACAAAGAAGGCATAAAAAACCTAATATAATTTTAATATTGAAATATTTATAATTTAAAATATTAAGGTAAGTCATATTTAACCAAAAATTGCTATAAAAAATGAATAATAAAGTTAAATACAATCTAATACTATTAATTATTCGTAGCCATTAAAAATAAATAAAATTATAGGAATATAATAATGAATAAATTCGTTCAATCAGAAGAAAAAAATGATTTAAATGAATTGAAAAAAAATAAATTAAAAATTGCTGTAATAGGCTCTGGAATATCTGGTTTATCTGCAGCTTGGTTATTATCTAAAAAACACAAAGTAACAATATATGAAAAAAATGCAGAGTTAGGAGGTCATGCTAATACTGTTAAAATTAACTACCCAATTAAAAAAAACAAAGTGATTTCTATTAATGTAGATACTGGATTTATAGTATATAACAATAAAAATTATCCAAATTTAGCTAATTTCTTTGAACATCATAATGTAGATACTATAGATAGTAACATGTCATTGTCTATATCTTGCAATAATGCTTCATATGAGTATTCAGGCTCAGGACTAAATGGTATTTTTGGGCAGAGAAAAAATATATTTAAACTAAGACAATGGAAATTACTATACGATATTTTTAAATTTAAAAAACTGGCTACTAATTATATTAAGAAAAATGATTATACACAAACTACAATAAAAGAATGGTTATTTAAAAATAGATTTTCTGATTCATTTATAAATTACTATATTATTCCAATTACTTCAGCAGTTTGGTCTTGTTCAAATAAAGACGCATTGCTTTTTCCAGCACAAACCTTTTTATATTTTTTTTATCATCATGGTTTATTAAATATTAAAAATAGACCTAAATGGAGAACTGTTAAAAATGGAAGCAGGCAATATGTTGAAAAAGTTATAAAAAATTCAAATATTAATTATAAAACTAATGTAAATATAAAATCTATAGAATCTCAGGATAAATCAGTATGTATTGAAATTAATAATTTAAAAATAAAATATGATCATGTCATAATGGCTTGCCATGCAGATCAATCTATACAAATTATAAAAAATATTGATCAAAAAGTATTTAATATTCTAAATATGTTTAAGTTCTCTAAAAATATAATAACTCTTCACTCATGTGATAAATATATGCCCAAGATAAAATCTTTATGGTCTTCTTGGAATTATTTTAGCAATAATAAACCTTCTAATAAAAAAAGTGATGAACCTGTACAAATGACTTATTGGATGAATTTATTACAAAATATAAATAAAAATCTACCTTTATTCATTACTTTAAATGCTTTCAAAAATAGTATTGAAGCAAAATATATTTTTAAAGAAATATATTATGAACATCCTATTTTAGACAATGGTGCTTTAATTGGACAATCTCAATTAGAAACCATTCAAGGAAAAGGTAATATATGGCATACTGGTGCTTGGATGCGTTATGGTTTTCATGAAGACGGTATAATTTCAGGATTAAAGATTGCTGAAAAATTTGGATGCAAATGTCCATGGCCGATAAAATATAACCATGATAAAAAAGTATTATAATCTATATAAGTAATAAAAAGGTATTATTTAGTATGAGTTTAATAAATAATAATTATATTTTTAGAGGACATGTAAGTCACTACAGATTTCACCCTAAAGTGCATTATTTTAAGTATAGAGTATTTAAGTTATTTTTAAATCTAGAAGAAATGGAAAAAATTGAAAAAAAACTAACATTCTTTTCTTTAAATAAATTTAATATATTTAGTTTATACTTTAAGGATCATACAGAAAAGCCTTATGTCAACCCATTTCAATGGGCAAAAACATTACTTATTAATAATAACTTATATGATAAGAACGATAATATATTTATTTTATGTTATCCTAGAATATTAGGATATGTATTTAATCCTCTTACTACTTATTTTTGTATTGGAAAAAATAAGAAAATAAAAGCAATTATATATGAAGTCCACAATACTTTTGGGGACAGACATTATTATATAACCAAATATAGTAGTAAAAATGAAATTGCTAAAAAAATATTTCATGTCTCTCCATTCTTTAAAATTGAAGGAGATTATGAATTTGAAACTAAACTAATTAATAATTCATTAAAAGTTGAAATAAAGTATTACAAGAAAGAAAATAATAAAAATATAAACTTACTTAATGCACTTTTTTATGGTAAAAAATCAGAATTAAGCAACAAAAACCTTATAGTATATTTCTTTATTTACCCATTAATGACAATAAAAGTTATTTATTCAATTCATCTACAGGCATTTTTTTTATGGACAAAAGGAATAAAATTTATAAAAAAGCCTAGACTAAGTAAAACAATAATATCACTTAGTAACAGTTTAATAAAAAATGACAAAAAATAATGATAAATAAATTTAATATAAAATTAATCACTAAACTACTTCATATAAATCAAGGCTTATTAAAATTAAAACTACCTAATAATAAAGAACTGCATATAGGTGAAATTAATAGTGAATTTATTGCAGAATTGAATATACATTCATGGCAAACATTCAATAAAATAATTAAAGAAGGCTCAATGGGCTTTGCTGAGGCTTATATGAATTCTGAGGCTTCAAGCCCTGATATTCTTAAAGTCATTCAGTTACTAGGTATTAATAGAAAATATAATAAAAAAATTATTAAGGGAAAAGCACTATATAGTATCTATAATTATATGCAGCACATTTGTCGACCTAATTCGAAAAATGGTAGCAAGAAAAATATTTCAAGTCATTATGATTTAGGTAATAATTTTTATTCTAAATGGCTAGATAAATCTATGACATATTCTTCGGGAATTTTTATTAATAAAAAAGTTGATTTAAAAACAGCTCAAAAAAATAAATATGAAAACTTATGCAAGATCATCAAAATACAAAAAAATGATGAAGTACTTGAAGTAGGCTGTGGCTGGGGAGGTTTTGCTGAATATGCAGCTAAAACATATGGTGCAAAAGTTACAGGACTAACAATATCTAAGAAACAGGCTGAATATGCAAAGGAAAGGATTTATAAACAAGGTTTAAATGATTTAGTTGAAATTAAAATTATGGATTATAGAGATATTACACACAAATATGATAAAATTATCTCTATTGAAATGTTTGAAGCTGTAGGAGAAAAGTATTGGCCAGTTTTTTTTAACAAACTTCATGAAAATTTAAAAGATAGCGGCTTGATAGGTGTGCAACTAATAAGCATTAATAATGAACTCTACTCGTCCTATAGAAATAATGTTGACTTTATTCAAAAATATATATTTCCAGGTGGATTTTTACCTTCTATTGAAGCATTATCTCAAGCTGCTTCCAAAGCAAAGTTAAACATGGAAATAAAAAAATCTTTTGGGAAAGATTATGCAAAAACTCTATCCTTTTGGAGAAATACTTTTATTTCTGAGTGGGATACTATTGCTAAAGAACAGCGTTTTAATGAAAGCTTCAAAAGAATGTGGGAATATTATCTTTCTTATTGTGAAGCAGGGTTTTTATTAGGTTCTACCGATGTGCATCAAATATTATTTAATAAATTTAATTAATCCATTTATTCTAATTTATTCGTAAGTATAGCATGAATGTAAGTAAATATAAAAATACAAAGCCAAAACTAATATTAGAAGAATATTTTTCTGGTAAAATTGAAGCATGGGGACAATTTGAAGATCCATTTGGGATTGTTAGAAAAAAATTTACATGTAGCATTATTAGTAAGTGGGACAAAAATATTAGTACCCTTACTATTAATGAAAGTTTTATTTATGATGATGGTACTAAAGAAAATAGAATTTGGAAATTAATTAAGGGAGACAATAACTATTATGAAGGAACTACTGATAACGTAATTGGAGTTGCAAAAGGAATAACATCTGGCAATACTTTTCATTGGAAGTATAAATTTCAATTATCATTATATGGAAGAAAGACTAAAGTAAGTTTTGATGATTACATGTATCTTCAAGATAGTAACGTAATTATAAATAAAGCAAAAATGAAAAAATTTGGCATCACACTGGGAACAGTCTTTTTGTTTTTTAAAAAAAATACTTAAGTAACTGCAGTATTTTTAAATAGTTTTTTTTCTAAAATAACAGTTACTAAATATATTCCAGCTCCAAAAAACAGACTAGAAATAATAGTATTAGTAAAAAAAGGTAAAGCTAATATATAACAACTTATTAGACCTGCCAGAGTATGTACGTACATGCCACTCAAAACCCACACAGAAAAGTTAGTAATAATAAAAAATAAACAAGATCCTATCAAAGATAGGGTCATATAATTAACAAAATTAAACTTATTATAAAAACACATGCCCATAAAAACATTTAATACAATGCAAAAATATACAGCTAGCATACTTGAATGAAACCCTATAAACAAATCACTTAATACCATAGAAAATAGTGGCACCATCAACGCTAGATATTTATTATTAAATTTTATACCTGCATATATAGAAAGGGCTATAATAGGAGTAAAGTTTGGCGCATGAGGAATTAACCTAATAAAAGCTAATGATAATATTAGAAAAATCATATATGAATATTTTATCGAATTTGAATTCATTTAAATACCTTAAGTAATAATTATAAACCTTATTATATTATCTAGAATATTTAATATATCTTATTTTTTTATTTTTTTTAACATTAACCACTTATATAGAGGCCAAGGCAACATAGATATAAGCTTCATTAAGACAGTAAACCTTAAAGGAAAACTGATTTCAAATTTATTAGATTGCTTTATACTGTTATAAATTTTTTCTCCTGCCACATTTACCTTTATGATAAAAGGCATTTTAAAATCGTTTTTATCAGTTAATGGAGTCTCGACGAAACCAGGATAAAACAATCTAAATTTAACATTAGTATTACTATAATCAAGCTCAATACTTTCTATAGCTGATTTTAAGGCAGCTTTAGATGAACAATATGCTGCCGCCATTGGAAGACCCCTCCATGCTGCAACAGAAGAAACAACTGCAACTTGTTTAATGCTTAAGACATCAAAATATTCTTGTAATGAGATAATGATATTTAATACAGATGTGTAGTTTAAGTCTATCATACTTTTTGTATTTTTAATAGACATGACTTTTGAATCTTCCTTAATAAATGTTCCTGCATTTAATAAGACATAATCTAAATTTTTAACATTATCTTTTATATATTTTAAAGACTTTGATATTTCATTAATATTTGTAACATCAAGTTTTAAAGGAATAATCTTACCTTTTAGGGATAGTGCTTCACACTCTTTTTTTAATGAGATTAAACCTTCCAATGACCTAGCACTTGCAAAAACTATATCACCTCTTTTTGCGAAAGATATAGCTGTGGCTCTTCCAATACCACTAGACGCACCGGTAATCCAACATGATTTAGACATTTATATTTTTAAGAGGTTTAAAACAGGCCCAAACAAACCTTTGAACTTTAAGCTACCTTCATAAACTACAAGACAAACACAGCCTTCATTAGAATCTGCTATAGGAGTATGAATATTATTTTCATCTTCTATTGCAACATCACCAGCGTTATAATGTCCATTTTCATCAGAAAAACCACCCTCTAATACTAAAGTAAGTTCCTGTGCCTCATGACCATGATTAGGAAGCCTCTTGCCAGGAGGAATAGAAAGCATTCTTGCATGAGAATTTTTATTACTGTCAGCTAAATTGATATCAAAATATTTTATACCTCCCAAACCTTTTTTCCAACTATCCGTCAAAGAATTTCCTTCCGGCAACATTTTATGTAAAACGACAGGTATATTTTTAAATATTTTATTTACAGCTAATGTATTTTTTTTACTAACATCTGTATCAATTTTATCTAGCAAGATATCTAAAGTATTAGTGTTGACATCTACGGGACTAGCTTCATTTAGAACCTTTCCACCAATATCCTCATAAATACTAACTGCATTTCTACATTTACTGCATAAAGTTATATGCGAAGCCACAATAAGACTGACAGAAGGGGAACAATTTCCTGCAGCATAAGACATTAAAATTTCTTCATGTAAATGATGTTTAATCATATATTTTTCCTTCAAGTAATTTTCTTAAACGGGTTGAGGCTAATCTTATTCTTGATTTTACTGTGCCCAAAGGCATTTTCAATTCATCTGCAATTATTGAGTGTGATTTATCTTCATAGTAAGTCATTTTAATTAAAACTGCTTGGTCAGTTGGCAATTGCTCGATAGCTTTAGATATCTTAATAGCTTCTTGATTAGAACCATAAATATCATCAGCAGCAGCTTCTTGGTTAGGAGATAACATAGGGTCTAGTGGGTCTAGTTGAGGCCTAATTTCTTTTCTTAACATATCTATTCTTTTATTTCTCGCTATGGTAAAAAGCCAAGTACTTACTGCAGCTTTTGATCTATCAAAAGTTTCAGACTTTCTCCAAACCGTTAACATGACTTCCTGTAATATATCTTCTGCTGCCACATCTGATGATCCCAATTTCATAAGATAACCTTTTATACGTGGACCAACTAATTTAAACAATTCTGAGAAAGCTGTTTTATCTTTAAAACTCGCAATTCTACCTATTAAAAAAGTTAGTTCCTTATCTTTTGCTGCTGGTTTTAACACTGAGAAAACTTTATCCTGTCTATAAGTTATTGCCTGTAACTTAGAGGAAATATCAACAGTTTCAATATAATTTTCTAAAAACATCCCAAACTCCTAATTACAGTACGCATCATAAAAATAAATGGATCATTTTATTAAGCTAAAAGAGTAAAGAGCTTTTTCTCTGGATTCTTTAATATCTATTATAGGCTTTGGATAATTACCTCCTAAAACCACATTTGCCTTATTTAAAACATCATCAGGTGCTTCCCAAGGACTAAACAAGTATTTATTTGGCATATCTTTAAGTTCGGGCACATATTGTTTTGTATACTGCCCATCTACATCAAATTTTACTCCTTGAGTTACAGGATTAAAAATTCTAAAATAGGGAGCTGCATCTGCTCCTGAACCAGCGACCCATTGCCAACTTGCGCTATTATTTGCTAAGTCAGCATCAAACAAGCAATCCCAAAACCATCTTTCTCCTTTGTGCCAATGAATTAATAAGTTTTTTACTAAGAATGAAGCCACTATCATTCTTACCCGGTTATGCATATAGCCAGTTTCATATAGTTCCCTCATACCAGCATCAATAATAGGGTAACCTGTCTTACCTTTTTTCCAACTATCAAAATAATAATTATTATCTTTCCAAGGAAAGTTATTAAATTTTTTCTGTAAATTATCTTTTGGTAAATTAGGAAAATGATATAATAAATAATATGAGAATTCACGCCAACATATTTCACTAACAAAATGTTCCGTATTTTTATTACTACTTATACTTTTTGCTTTAACCCATAATTGCTTAGGAGAAATTTCTCCAAAATGAATATGTGGAGACAAACGAGAAACATTTTTTTTAAATGGAAAATTTCTGCCTTCTTTATAATCATCAATACCTTTTTTAAAAAACTCAGTCATTTTTAAATGTGCATTCTTTTCACCTACTTGCCAGTACTTAATTATATTATCTGCCCAAGATAAATTGGGTAGTAATTTTAATGTATCTAATGTGTTTGAACTAAATATTTTAGTAGAATAGTTTATCTTAGTGGGTTCATTTATAACTTCCACTTTAATATCAGAGTTGAGGTAAGCTTTTTTATATAATGCCGTAAATACTTTATACGGGGTTTGATCTTCCTTTAAGACCTCCCAAGGCTCTCTTATTAAACTACCGTTAAAACTTTTGGCTTTAACCTTTTTTATTTTAAGTAAATCTTTTATTTTTTTATCTCTGCGAATTTCCCATGGTTCGTAACACCTATTCCAATAGACACCATTAATATTATAATTATTAATTAGTTCGCTTATAATTTTAACGGGATCACCGCTATAAAAATTTATTTTTTTTTGTAATGAAATATTTAAAGATTTTAAAGAATGATAAAGCCATACTCTACTAGCAGCTCCCATTTTATTTTCTTCAGGATTAGTATCATCTAATATAAATATAGGAATTATTTCTGCATTTAAATTAGCTTCTACTAATGCAGGGTTATCCATTAAACGAAGATCTTTTCTAAACCATAAAATGTTTATATCATTAGACATACTTAACTCGTTTCTTTATTTACTTTCAAACTTATTAAACTATATTACGAGTTTATATATTTATTAGATTGTTTGATGATGATAAAAATTATTATGATATTGATTATATTTCATAGCATATCAATTTCCTATGGTATGGACAAAAAAGTAGAAGCAGAATTAATAGCAAACTGTGGTGCCACTCAAGGTGGTGTTGCTACTGCAACTCCAGACGGTAAGATCTATTATTGTGCACAGCGTATGGCCAATATAGAATGGAAGTATCCAGGTGCAGTTGATTATTTTATTCTGCATGAGTACGGTCATATTGTCTTGCAAAGTGGTAACGAAATGCAAGTAGACTGTTGGACAGCTAATGAGTTTGCTTTAATGGATAATAAAGAATCTAAAAAATCTCTCAAAGCAGCAATAAAATTTATTAAAGCTTTTAAATTACCTGACCCCAAGTATGGAGGGACTGGAGATGAAAGAGCTTTATTAATTGAGAAATGTGCAGAACACGGTTCAGATTATTATAAAAATAACTAATTATTAATAATTTTTTTCTTAACTTTCCCTACTAAACGTCCAAGATTTTTTGCTGGATCAGGATCCCTTGCTAAATTTCCTGCTCCTTTAGCTATTTTCCTAGCAGTTTCTGTAGCCTTTGCCCTTACCCTTGGATCAGAAGCAGCTTTTCTAATAGCAAATCTAATAATATTTCTTAACATATTTTTAATGTGAATTATTTAATGAAAAAAATCTATAAAAAATTGACTTAATTTTATAAATTAATTAATTATAAGCTAATTAGGTTCCTATTTTATATAGGTGAAGAGGGAATGAGATATTAAGTAAAAGTTAACTCAGCTGCCCCCGCAACTGTTGATGGAGAGAGAATCCAAATTACCACTGTATTATATACGGGAAGGTAGGATAATTGATGACCCATAAGCCAGGATACCTGCCTAATTAAGTGCTGTCCGACTATTGAAAGGGGATGTTCAATAGAGCTTTTTTTAAAGTGGTGGTGCGTTAACCATTGTTTTAGAAATTTTTCTTAAACAATTTTTTTTAATTGACACAAAAATATCTTTTTTGTGAAACTTAAGTATTGGACATATATTGTTAAATATAAATAAATATTTTTTAAGTATTGTAATTATTTTTAATTACTTTTTAGTGTTAAATTATTCCTACTCAGAAGAAATCGAAATTATTAATCCTATTACTGTGACAGGATACCACTATCCTAAAAAACTAACAGAAACTGGTTCTGCTGTTACGGTTATAACTAATGAAGAAATTGAACAAAGTGGTATGCAATATGTATCTCAGGTACTATCAGCTACTGCAGGATTTCAGGCATATAAAAGTGGAGGACCTCAATCATTAACAAGAGCTTTTCTCAGAGGAAATGAAACAGATCATACTTTAGTACTAATTAATGGCATGAAAATAGTTGATTCTTCTACTGGAAGAGGATCTGTTGATTTAGAAAGATTGAAAGTCACTGGTGTAGAAAGAATAGAAGTATTAAGAGGATCACAGAGTGCAATATACGGATCTGAAGCCATAGGTGGAGTTATTAACATCATTTTAAAAAGAGGGACTATAAAACCTGTCAAATACTTAAATTTAGAAGCATCTAATAGGCTTGATAAAGATATAAGTACCGGATTCTCTGGAAATGTTGAAGACTTATATTTTGCAGTAAATTACAACCATAGTGAGGGCCCTGGCATTTCAGCTGCAGAAAAGTCTTTAGGCTACCACGAAAATGATAGTTATGATATAGATAGTGCAAACTTAGTACTAGATTACGATCTTAATACTTCGACTGAGCTTTCACTAATCACACGAGTTTTTATCTCTGAAAATGAGGAAGACGATGCACCTTCAGGGCCATTTTTAGATGCAGATAGAAACTCTAATTTATTGGATTGGCAATCAGCCTTATCTTTAAACAAAAAATATGAACTATTTTCTGTTAACGCATCTATTGAAACGGCAAGAGCTCGACGCTATCAATTAAAGAACGCTAGAAAGTTTAGATGGTATATCGCTGACTTAAATATTGGGAAATTAAAATTTACTGTTCCAGTAAATACTAAAGAAAAATTTATTTTTGGAGTTGAAACTGAAAGAGCTCATATGGATACGCAAGACCAATATAATGCGTATGATTTTAAGGTATCTTCTTCTTCTAGTTTTTATTCCTACACAAATAATACTATCAAAAATCTCTTTTTAGATGGAAGTTTTAGAAGTAATCATCATGACTTATTTGGGCTATCTACAACCTATAGAGTTGCGGCAAGTTATATTATATCAGATTCTGGCTTTAGATTGCATTCAAGTTTTGGGACAGGCTATAGGGCTCCAACTTTGGATGAAATATATGGATCTTATGGAAGTATTACTATTAAAGAAGAAACTAGTCGCAGCAGAGACATTGGAATAGAATATAGTTCTTTAAATAAAAACTTTGTTACTGATTTGACTTTTTTTTCCACACAGATAGATAATCTAATTGGATATGGACCAGCACCAGGCTATAAATTTTCGAACCAGGGTAGCGCACAAAATAATGGGATAGAGGTATTTATGAAATATATTCCTAATAATAATATTATAATTAATTCTCACTATAATTTTTTAACAACAAATAATAACGGCCGCTCTCTATCTAGGAGAAAAAAACATTCTGGAAAAACATCAATCAATTGGGTTCCAGAAGACTTAAATATGTTATCAATAAATTCAATTGCTGAATATCATTCAAATGCTAGAGATGGAGCTTTTGCAGGAGGACATATAGCTGGATATGCTTTATTTCATAGCAATGTGAATTATACTGTTGATGTAAATACTAAAGTACAGTTTAAAATTGAAAATGTTTTAGATCAAAACTATTCAGAAGCAGATACAGCAGGTACATATGGAAGAACTTTAAGCCTTAGTTTAAAGTTAACATTTTAAAATACATTATATAAATATGCTTTAATTTAATTTGAATAAGTTGAAGCATATTTTTGATATAAACTAATAGCTTTTTTACAAAATACACCAATTTCATATGAAGTTTCATCAACTTTTGTTACAGGTAATACCTTGCCAAAATTCCCAGTACTAAAAACCTCTTTAGCAGAGAATAAATCATTTACAGTAACTTTAGTCTCAGTTACGTCAATCCCCTCTTCTTTCAACAAAGAAATTACACGCTGTTTAGTAATACCATTAAGAAATGTTTTATTCCATTCAGGCGTTATAATTCTATCATCTTTAACTATAAATAAATTTGCACTTCCAAATTCAACAATATTCTCTTCTCCATCGCGCATCACAACGTTATCAAAGCCATTTTGCGTTGCTTCAGCTAGTGCTCTAGAGGTATTCGCATATAAACAAGAAGCTTTGGCTAAGGTTGGCGCCATATTGGGATGAGGCCTCCTAAATGAGCTTAACATTGCTGTAAAACCATTTAAGGAAGGCATAGGAGCTCTAAAAATTGTAATTACTAATTTACTTGACTTTGCATCTGGTATTAAAAAACCCTCATCACAAAACACACTTGGTCTTATATATAATTCTGCACCATCTTCAAAAAATTTTACACCTTCTTTGCAAAGTTCTATTAATCTTTCTTTACTAATTGGAACAGATAAACCCATAACTTTTGAAGAATTTATTAGCCTTTCACAATGCTTATGCAAATCAGGAATAGTGTTATTGTACACCCTTGCTCCATCAAATATAGTGCTGCCGTGCATATAAGATTGGCTCATAGAAGACATAATAGGCTTTGAACCATCATGCCATTCTTCATTAAACCAAACTATTGAATTTTTATTTTTTGTTTTCAATATATTTTACTCACATAGAATCTGTATTAAAAGAAACACTATTTAACATATCAATATTAGCCTCCACTTTATCACCAACAATTGGCCAACAAGTGGTGCTAATAGACCCGGTTAAAACAATATCTCCTGCATACAAGCTTCTCCCTCTTTTTATTAAATTATTTACTAAATATAAAACAGAATTTAATGGATGTTGCAAAACATTTTTTCCTATGCCTTTTCCAAACTTCTTGCCCGATACTATAAGACTTCCTTTTAATGAATCTAAGGACATAAGATCTATTTCTAGAGGCTCTCCTATAACACAGCCATAATTCATTGAATTCTGTGCTACTAATTTCTTAAAAGTAATATTAGCTCCATAATTTCTATCATCAACGATTTCCAAAGCTACCATTGCTTCTTTTAAATAAGGAATTAACTCTTCTTTATTTATATAGCCTTCTTTTTTTATAGGAATATTTTTGTTTATTTTAAGAGCAATTTCTGCCTCAGCCCCTAAATGGCAATAATTATTAATATTTAATGTAATATTATTTTGAAAAATTAAAGGTTTTAAGATTGCACCTTCTACAGGTCTATTAACACCGACTAGTTTCTGCATTTCAGGGTTTGTTAATGCAACTTTCCAACCTCCTATATCCCCATATCCTTGAATTTCTTTTAATCTAATAAACTCATCTTGTATCAGATATGCCTCAGCTTCATCCTCTATTAGAATATCATCATCCTTGTAAAAAGACTCCAAGTCTTTACAATTATTATAAATAATTTTACTCTTTTGCTTAATATTCATGATAGAAAATTATTTCCACTTATAATAAGAATGTAATATAAAATTATATAAAAATTAATTTAAACATAATATATCATACTAGAAGATTAATAGTTAAATTAAAAATATAGATGCAAAAAGGATAACTAATGTCAGAAGATATCTATGGTTCAGGAGATGATAATTCAGGAACAGTATTTAGAGACACAATTATGCTAGCCTTGGCAGGATTTGTATCATTAGTAGTACTACTACTTCCTTTTATAAATCCTCCGGCTGAAACTGAATCAACTAAGTCTGATCCGCCTGGGAATGTTATTATAGAAGTTTTTTGGCCACAAGATAGGGATGTTGATGTGGATTTATGGGTTAAAGCTCCAGAAGATGTTCCTGTTGGCTACTCAAATAGAGGAGGATTATTTTTTAATTTATTAAGAGATGATCTTGGCGTTTACAAAGATCCTACTCCAATTAATTATGAAGTTGCTTATAGTAGAGGAATTAACCCTGGAGAACATATCGTAAACTTACACTTGTATAGAGAAGATCTGTCGTCATTTAATCCTTTTGAAGCTCAAGTAGTTGTAACTGTCGTCCACCCAAAGACAAAAATACGTCAACAAATATTAGAATCAACTGTTCTCTTAGATGAAATAGGTAAAGAGTTAACTATTTTTAGATTTAAACTAGATGAGGATGGCAACTTAAATAAAAACAGCCTTAATAATAATTTTGTACAATTAAGATCTGGATCAAAATAAATAAATATCTATGAAAACATTTCAGTATAAAATATTAAAAGTTAAATTAGAAGACATGCCTAAGGACTTATTATCTCATTTTCCACTTTTAGATATGGGAAGAGATGGATGGGAACTTATAGAAGTCATTAGGGTCGATATTGAAACTGATTATTCTTATTATCACTATTTTAAAAAAGAAATTTTAAAATAAAGTTTATAATAAAAGCTTGGTCAATGATATGGTTTTAAAATGTTTATAACTAAATTTTTTTTAATACCCTTTTTATTAATACTATTAAGTATTAATATATCAAATTCTCAATCTATAGAATTAAGAGAAGCTTTAAAAAGTACAAAAGCTCTATATAATAACGGTAAGTTACAAGAAGCGATATACTCTGCTATAAACGCTATAGAATTATCAAAAATAGATTTCGGAAAAGATCATTTCTATACAGCAACATTAATAGAGAACTTAGGAATAATTCAATATGAATCATTAATGTATGAAAATGCCGAAGCATCATTTCAAAAAGTATTGGAAATAAGAAAAAATATACTTAAGAATGACCATACTGATATAGCAGAAGTATTAAATTTTATAGCTTTATCTAATAGAAAATTGTTGAAATATGATAAAGCTCTTAATTATCATAATGAAGCTTTACTAGTTATGTCTAGAATCATTACGAAATCAAACCCTAATGCAATGAATGAACAGAATAGAAAAGGAGCAATGTATCGAGCAAGTGCAATGCATACAAGAGCCTTAATTGCTGT